>ERZ1031347.9-NODE-9-length-141251-cov-68.613275_pt1 | contig 141251 bp, 119 predicted proteins | sample MGYA00517106_ERZ1031347 | MGnify/ENA primary metagenome ERZ1031347 (study PRJEB33719, sample SAMN04261392) | wastewater metagenome | biome: periurban shantytown; feature: human; material: feces | host: Homo sapiens | place: Peru: Lima | collected 2012-07-19 ...
GCCCCCGGTGGGGGCACTGGGGACCGGATTCCCCAGACCCCTTGCGTCGCTACGCACTGCGTGCGCATTTCTTTTCACCCCCCAGTCACTTCGTGACAGCCCCCGGTGGGGGCACTGGGGACCGGATTCCCCAGACCCCTTGCGTCGCTACGCTCCGAGTCCGCGCCGGTAATAATGGTAACGACATGAAAGTCCCGGTGCGAAATACAGCACCGGGACTTTTTTTTATTCTCAGTTACTTTGCGCGGCTATTTCCGCAGGCCGGAGTTCAGGAAGTCTATGAAGCCTTCCACGGAGAGATCGTAGCCACGGACGGGCGAAAGAGGGTTGCCGTCCGGATCAAGGAGCGCATAGTTCGGCTGGGCATTGACACCGAAACGGGTGCGCGCTATGTAAGAGTTGGCGCGGCCTATCTGCTTGAGAACCTTGCCGTCGGCTGTCGTCAGCCAGTCCTGCTCGTCGAGTTTGGTCTTGTCGTCAACGTAAAGGGCGACAAGGACATATTCATTTCTAAGAATATTCAACACCCTCGGGTCGCTCCAGACGCGCTGCTCCATCTCACGGCAGTTGACGCACCCGTGGCCGGTGATGTCGACGAACAGCGGCTTGTTCTGCGCCTTGGCGGCGGCAAGACCCTCCTCAAGAGTGAAGTAGCCGCTCAGGCCGAGAGGCATCTTCAGATCGTATTTCTGCCCGTAGGCGGAGATGGCGTTCGACGCGGCATCACCTACGGCACCGGTCTTTTCGGCGGCTACAGTTGCAGTGGATCCTGACCGGGCGGCCTGCCCTGACGGCGAGTCCGCATAGTTCCAAACCACGAAATCCTGAGTCTCCATCGGCGGAAGATAGCCGGACAAAGCCTTCAGCGGAGCGCCCCACATACCCGGAATCATGTAGGCGACGAATGTAAACACCGCGATCGCCAGACCGAGCCTCGGCACGGAGACATGCTCGACCGGATCGTCATTCTTGAAACGAAGCTTGCCCAGAAGGTAGAAACCGAGCATCGAGAACGTGACAATCCATATTCCTAAATAAACCTCCCTGTCCAGTAGACCCCAGTGGTAGGTCTGGTCGGCGACGCTGAGGAACTTGAAGCCAAGGGCAACCTCGATGAAGCCGAGCACAACCTTCACGCTGTTGAGCCACGAGCCGGATTTGCCCTTCATCTTCTTAAGGAGCGACGGGAACATCGCGAGAACGGTGAACGGCAGGGCGAAGGCCACGGAAAAGGCCAGCATCGTGACCATAGGAGTCCAGAACTCACCCTGAGTGGACTTGATCAGCACGGTGCCGACAATCGGTCCCGTGCAGGAGAATGACACCAGCACGAGGGTAAGAGCCATAAAGAATATGCCGCCGAGTCCCTTGCCGCTTGACTTGGCGTCGCTCTTGTTGGCGAGGCTGGACGGCAGCTCGATCTCGAACGCCCCGAAGAATGAGGCAGCGAAGACCATGAACACGATGAAGAAGATCAGATTCGGCAGCCAGTGGGTCGCAAGCCAATTGAATATGTCAGCCGTGACAGCGTTGCCTCCGATCAGCCATGTCAGGCCGATTATGACGCTGATGGGAACGGTGTAGAGAAGCACGATGAAAAGACCGTAGACAAAGGCCTTGAACCGTCCTTCCGCCGCGGTTGTGGACTGCTTCATGAAGAACGAGACCGTCATCGGCACCATCGGGAACACACACGGTGTCAAGAGCATGGCGAATCCCCAGAGGATCGCCTCGATGATAAGCGCCCAAAGGGAGCCTTCACTTTTAGCCTCGCCGGCTGAGATTGTCCCGTCTGCGGATTCCGCCACATCATTGGTTTTAGCCGAGCTTTCAGAACCGGTTCCGCTATTGGAATCATCCACAACAGCGATTGATGAGGAAGCCTCATCGCCGGTCTTTGAGTCAACGGTCACACCGTCCGCCACCTTGGAGCCATTGTCCGGTGAGACAGCGACAGTGCCTTCCGAGGACTCTTTGCGCGCCGTCTCCGCCACGCCGGTCTTCACAGGTGCCACCGCCACGAGAGGGACAGAGAACTCCCAAGCCTCGGGGGCCGCGCAGAACTTATCGTTGCATCCGCTCCAAGAGACCTCTCCGGAGACTGTGGCCTCGCTGCCGGTCAGTTTAACCAACTGCGTGAGCTTTACAGAATCGAAGAAAACCTTTTCATCCTGAAAATCAGTCGGTTTAGTGACCTGCACGAGTTTCCCGTCCAACGAGTAGCCATTGTTCGGGGCAAACTCGATGACAGTCGGATTGTAAGGATGGTCCACGGTGTAGATGTGCCATCCGTCCACGATGTTAGCCTTGAAAGTCAGCTCGAAGACATTGTCCTTGATATGCTTGCTGGAAACCGACCATTTGGCTGTTGCCTCGGGTGCCTGCGCAAAGGTGGCTACGCTCCCAACCAGGAGCGCAGCCACAAACGCCACAGCTTTTTTGAAAGTATGTGTCATAGCGTCAATACATTTGCCGTTATAGATTATTCGATTCGCCGTTGTGTTCCTAAATTATTTTGCGTAGGCCACCGAACGGGTCTCCCTGATCACAGTGATCTTGACCTGTCCAGGGTAGGTCATCTCCTCCTGGATCTTCTGGGCGATGTCGGCGGAGAGTCTTCCGGCCTGGTCATCGCTGACCTCCTCGGCTCCGACGATCACGCGCAGTTCGCGTCCAGCCTGGATGGCATAGCTCTTGGTAACGCCCGGATAGGCGGCGGCAAGATCCTCCATCCCCTTGAGCCTCTTGATGTAGGACTCTATCACCTCACGACGGGCTCCCGGACGGGCTCCAGAGATAGCGTCGCCGATCATCACGATAGGAGAGATGATGGATGTCATCTCGATCTCCTCGTGGTGCGCGCCGATGGCGTTGCAGATTTCCGGCTTCTCCTTGTACTGTTCGGCAAGCTTCATACCCAGAATGGCGTGAGGAAGCTCCGGCTCCTCCTCGGAGACCTTACCGATGTCGTGCAGGAGGCCAGCCCTCTTGGCGATCTTTGGATTAAGTCCCAACTCCGCGGCCATGATGGCGCAGATGTTGGCCACCTCACGTGAGTGCTGCAGCAGGTTCTGACCGTAGGATGAACGATACTTCATTCGGCCGATCATCTTGACAAGCTCGATGTTCAGGCCATGGATTCCAAGGTCGATGCAGGTTCTCTTGCCAGTCTCAAGAATCTCATCCTCAAGCTGTTTCTGAACCTTGGCAACCACTTCCTCGATGCGTGCCGGATGGATTCGTCCATCCACGACAAGCTGATGCAGAGCGAGTCTCGCCACTTCCCTGCGGACAGGATCGAAAGCCGAGAGAAGGATAGCGTCCGGCGTGTCGTCAACGACAATCTCCACTCCGGTCGCGGCCTCAAGGGCCCTGATGTTACGTCCCTCACGTCCGATGATACGTCCCTTGATCTCGTCATTCTCAATAGGGAATGTCGTCACGGCATTCTCGATGGCGGTCTCGGTGGCAGTCCTCTGGATGGTGTTGATCACGATTCTCTTGGCCTCCTTAGAAGCGTTGAGACGAGCCTCGTCCATCGTGTCGTTGATGTAGGCCTGCGCCTCTGTCCTTGCCTCTGCCTTCATGTTCTCCATGAGGATGTTCTTGGCATCCTGGGCGCTCATCCCCGCGATTGTCTCCAGCTGCTTGTTGGCCTGCGCGCTCAATCTCTCATATTCCTCAGTCTTTCTCGCAAGAACCTCCTGCTGCGCCTGGAAGCTTGACTTCGCGCTCTCTGTGTCACGCAATTTCTTCTGAAGCTCCGAATTCTGTTGATTCAGAGAGTTTTCCTTCTGCTTGATGCGGTTTTCCGCATCCTTGAGCTGACTGTTCTTCTCGTTGATGTACTGCTCATGCTCGCTCTTAAGCTGGAGGAACTTCTCCTTCGCCTGATGGATCTTGTCCTTCTTGATCCCCTCGGCCTCTATCTCAGCCTTGGCGATGATCTCGTTCTTCTGTCCCTTCAGAACTATTTTCTGAATGATTATGTAAGCCGCCAGCGCGATTACCGCGCCGATCAGGACTCCTATAAAAAACTGTAACATAATATCATTAATATTAAAGTATTCAATCACATGGCGATGGTGACGACCTTTCAGAGTCCGACACGACACCCAATGTCTTGGAAGGAGGTAACGTAAAAAACGACCGACCGTTCCACAAAGGAAACAGACCGATCGTCAGAATATTAAAAAAAGCCGTTAGTCACTTGTCAGAAACCTTAAATGAATAAGATTTGAGATCCGAACCGGTTCAGAAATCCATCGTCACGCCATAGACATGATCCCCGAAGGTAACCTTGGCCCGTCATTGCCGGCTCGAGTAAACTCGGTTCCGTAGAACTTGTTGATTTGAGCACGTGGGACTAACGGCCGTCTTTTTCAATATTTCTTATGTAGGACTCGACATCCTCCTGAAGTCTCTTCGCCTCGGCGTCCGCGTCGGCAAGTCTCTTCTGGTAGGCCAATCTGCCCACCGCCTCGTTGAGTGCGACAAAAGAAAGTTTGTCAGAAAGGGTCTTGTTCGGGTATTTCGCATCGTATGCCGTCAACTTCTGGTTGATGGCATCAGCCGCCAGCCTCATCATCCTCTCCATCTCCGGAGAGGAAGCGACCAATGGATACTCGACACCCGCGATCTTTATCTTTATGTTCTGCCCCATTTCTAATTCTCAAGCAAGGAGATGCACTTGTCGATCTCCTTGATCAATTTCTCAATCTTCTCTTTTGCGGCGGAGCCGTCACCGGCCACTCCGAACGCTTCGGACAGATGAAGGTTGTTAACCTGTTGTTCCAAGTCTTCAATCCGCTTCCCGCAGGACTCATTCTCTGCCTTGCACCGCTGAAGCTCAGACTGGAGCCGTACACGCTCCGATCTCTCCGCCTCATACAGCGCGATCAACTTTTCGATATCTGTCTTTATACCTTCAAGCATTTCCTCAAGGCTTAAATCACCTGCTTGAGTGCAAATTTAGTAAATTATCTTTATTTGCACAACAACTTCAACTGGCCCGTCCTAAAATCCGCCCTCAGCCCGGTCGGCGAGCCGGTCTGCCAGGTCGCTGTTCATGTCCTTCCGCTTGCCAGCCCACCCTTCGGTCTCCGTAACTGCCGAAACGGCCTTAAACAACCCCTCTCGTGAGCAAAGCACCCCTTCCTGCTCACGAGACTAGGCCACAGCAGTCTCTCGTGAGCAAAACACCCCTTCCCGCTCACGAGACTAGGCTATAGCAGTCTCTCGTGAGCAAAGCACCCCTTCCCGCTCACGAGGCCAGGCAACAGCTGCCTCTCGTGAGCAAAACGCCCCTTCCCGCTCACGAGACTAGGCCACAGCAGTCTCTCGTGAGCAAAACGCCCCTTCCCGCTCACGAGGCCAGGCAACAGCAGCCTCTCGTGAGCAAAGCACCCCTTCCCGCTCATGAGGCCAGGCAAAGCCCCTACCGTCCAGGCAACCTGGACAGGAGAATTTGCTTAACTAAAGTAAAAATCATAATTTTGCATACACTTAACAATAATATCACAGCCATGACAATAACAGTGGAAAACAGGGAAACACCGGTACTGCTCCTGACAGGATACCTCGGAAGCGGCAAGACTACACTGGTCAACAGAATACTCTCCAACAGGAAGGGCATCAAGTTCGCGGTCATAGTCAATGACATAGGCGAAGTCAACATCGATGCCGACCTCATCCAGAAAGGTGGAGTCGTGGACACGACGGACGACAGTCTGGTCCCTCTCCAGAACGGCTGCATCTGCTGCACACTGAAGATGGATCTGGTCGCCCAACTGAACGACCTTTGCCGCACCAACCGATTCGACTACATTGTCATCGAGGCAAGCGGAATCTGCGAGCCAGCCCCGATCGCACAGACAATCTGCTCATTCACGAAGCTCGTTCCTGAATATGCCCCGACGAATGTCCCGAAACTTGACTGCATCGTGACCGTTGTGGACGCACTGAGGATGCAGAGCGAGTTCGCCTGCGGAGACTCCCTCAAAAAGGACAATCTGGAAGAGGACGACCTTGAGAACCTCGTCATCCAGCAGATCGAGTTCTGCAACATCGTGCTTCTGAACAAAGCCTCGGAAGTCAAGCCGGAGGAGCTAGGCAGAGTGCGCGGCATAGTGAAGGCTCTGAATCCCAAAGTGACAATCCTAGAGTGCGACTACGGCGACATCGACCTTGACAAGATACTAAACACCAAGCTCTTCGACTTCGACAAGACCGCCACCTCCGCCGCCTGGATCAACGCCATCGAAGGAGAAGGCAACCTCTCCGATCAGCCAGAGGAAGATTACGGCGGCCACGACGAAGAACATCACGGACATCCTCAAGAGGAGGAGGACGATGACCACGATAAGGAACACGGCCACGAGGAGCATGAACATGAACATGAACATGAACATGAACATGAACATGAACATGAACATGAGCATGAACATGAGCATCAGCATCACCACCATCATCATGACCACGAAGGCGGAGAGGTTGAGGAATATAACATCGGCACCTTCGTCTACTATCGCCGTCAGCCACTGGACATCAACAAGTTCGACTGGATGGTGTCAAAGAAATGGCCAAAGAACATAATCCGTGCGAAAGGACTTTGCTACTTCGCGGACGAGAAAGACAAATGCTACCTCTTCGAACAGTCCGGTGTCCAGAAATCCATCAAGGACGCCGGCCTTTGGTTCGCCACGATGCCGGAAGATCAGCTTCAAGAGATGATGCGCCGGGACAAGAACCTGCGCAAGGACTGGGATCCGGTCTACGGCGACCGGATGATCAAAATCGTCTTCATCGGCCAAAACCTTGACCGCCAAGAGATAGCCGACCTGATGGACACCTGCCTTGCGGACTAGGTTAAAGACCGGAAAGGAAAGTTAAAAGTTAATGGAGCCAATAATCAGGGAATAGCCTACTCTTCACACATCCCCGAGCCCCAACCTGCTCATAAGTCAAGCCTGTGGCCGCCGCGCCCAGAGCCCTCCTCGAAGTCCTGGCGGTAGCCCTGCCGCCTTGCGCCCTCGATGTAGGATCTATTTCCGGGCTTTTTGCCGACATCCATACAACTGGCGGTAACCCTGCCGCCTTGCGCCCTCGATGTAGGATCTATTTCCGGGCTTTTTGCTGACATCCATACAACTGGCGGTAACCCTGCCGCCTTGCGCCCTAGATGTAGGGGCGCATCTCCTTCTCTGTCATCATGTCGCTGAAATAGTTGTCAATCTCCTTGTCATCCAGGCCTCTGACCAGCATCGCCGCTCCAGCTTGTTGCCCCGAGTCCCTCTCTTATTCGCCCATGTAGGCGAAGCGGGCATCCCCCTCCACCAGCCGCCGGCAGTCCCGGTACCGCTTCCGGTACTGGTCCCCGGTGAATGCTTTGTCTTTGAGTCACAGTCGTGCGGCACAAGGTCAACAAGCCTCTCAATGAAAAAGGCGGTGACGATCTTGGCGGGGCGTCAGTTCTGGTTCTTGCCGTGGCAGTGGCGGTAGGAGAGGTGGCTGCCGCAGGGGCATGGGGCGTCCGGTGGGGTCGGGGGGACGAAGAGACCCAGGAGAGGGTTCTTCCTGATCAGGGACTGGAGAGGGTCGTCCTCAGTCTGGAGGACTACCTTGAGGCTGTTGACCTCGTTGGAGGAATAGCCCTTCAGGAGCCACTTTGGGAGGGTGTTCGCATAGGCGGCGACGATCTCCATGCACTCGTCGTAGTCCTCGAAGGACTCGATCCCATCCTGCTTGCGGGTGACGCTGGCGAATATCGCCTCGGTGGTGTCGGTCTTGCCGATCATCTGGGCATTCATCCAGATGTCATGCTCCTCACGTGCGAGATCCTCACCCTTGTAGCCAAGGTTGCCGAGCATCTCGACAAGACGCCGGCCCTCCTCGGAGTCCAGGCCGTAGACGAAGTACGGGGAACCGGCACCGGCCTTGAGAGCATCCTGCGGGGTGAAGGGGCGCAATGACTCTATCCCTGAATATTCCTTCCTTCCTGTCAGGATCTCATCGGGGTCGAATATGTTCGGCGCGCTCAGGTAGCGTCCGCCGTCATGATCGACGCGGCAGAGCTTCATCACCGGGCTGTCGTAGACCATATTCGTGAAATACTCGATGCTGTGTCTGCCCGAGTACTCCCAGTAGTCCAGCATGCAGTCGAAGAACTCGTCAGTGGTCATGATGCCGTAGAGACTGAGGTAGCCCAACGCGGCCTGCTCGGTCTCGAAGAGTCCGCTCTCCTGACCCTCCATCAGCACGTTGTCTATGTGAGGGGCGACCACGTCGTAGAAGTCCTTGGGAATCCAGACCTCACGGAAGTTCTCGTCGGACGTGTCCGAGCCAAGGAGCCTGATGGTCTCCAGGACAGACGGGAAATCTGGATAGTCAAGGTAGAGAGGCACTCCCGGGCCGGCGTCCACAAGCCTCTTCAGGAGCCTCAGATCCCTTTCCAGCATCCTTCCGAGCCATTCGGCTGGCTTCTCGATGATGTACGCGCCAAGTCTGTCCACAAACTCGCTCTTGCGGACTTTCGTCGGGACATCGGCACCGAAGTACTGGCGGATGTCCTCCAACTCGACTCTTGGGAAACTTTCGAGAGCCTTGAATATGGTGCTGCGCTTCTGATTCATAAAATGAAAGAAGGGACTGGAATATACTTGTTCAACGGGAAGTGGAGCATAGGAGAATCGAACTCCTGACCTTTTGAATGCCATTCAAACGCTCTACCAACTGAGCTAATACCCCATTGGGACTGCAAAGATAAGGAAAAAGTTCTTAATTGCAAATCTTTTTCTGAAAAAGGAGTAAAAAACCGGTCACCTCGACTTTTTCGGTGACCGGTTATTCAATTACTCCTCGTCCTGGTACTTGAGGATCGGCTGGCGCGCAGCCGTGGTCTCGTCCGGACGGGTGATCGGCGCGTTGTGAGGGGCGCTCTTCAGGATGGCCGGATCCTCGGCGGCCTCAAGCGCGATCTCCTTCATCACATCGATGAACGCGTCCAGAGTCTCGATCGACTCCGTCTCCGTAGGCTCGATCATGATGGCCTGGTGGAAGAGCAGAGGGAAGTAGATCGTCGGAGCGTGGAAACCGAAGTCGAGCAGCCTCTTGGCCACGTCCAGAGTCGTGGCTCCCTCACGCTCGGTGGTGCCGTCAGCGGCCTTCCTTGAGCCGTCGTTGACAAGGCCGTCATAGACGAACTCGTGCTTGCACACTGTCGGTATCGGAAGCTTGTAGTACTCCTTGAGGCTCTCCTTGATGTAGTTGGCTCCAAGGGTGGCGTACTTGCCGACCAACTTGACATTCTCACGGCCGAGGGTGAGGATGTAGGCGTAGGCGCGCAGGATCACGCCGAAGTTGCCCAGGAATCCGGACACCTCGCCGGCGGATTTCTCACAGCCGTCAGCGTTTTTCCGCACATCGCTCTTGCCCACACCGGCACGTCCACGCACCTTGAACTGGCCATATTCATCCTTGACCACCTTAGGAACAGGAAGGTAAGGGACCAGTTTCTCGCAGACTCCGACAGGGCCTGAGCCTGGACCGCCGCCACCGTGAGGGGTGGAGAACGACTTGTGCAGGTTCAGGTGCAGGATGTCGAATCCCATATCGCCTGGACGGGCCACGCCGATGAGCGGGTTCATGTTCGCTCCATCATAGTAGAGAAGGCCTCCGCATCCGTGGATGAGGGCGGCGATCTCCTCTATGTCCTTCTCGAAGAGTCCGAGGGTGTTAGGGTTCGTCATCATGATGCCGGCGATGTCGTCGCCCAAAAGCGGTTTGAGGTCGTTAACGTCCACGAGACCGTCTGCCTTGGACTTAACGACAACCACTTCCAGACCGCAGACAGCGGCGCTGGCAGGGTTTGTACCGTGAGCGCTGTCCGGCACGATCACCTTGGTTCTCTTCAGATCCCCGTTAAGGATGTGGTACTGACGCATGATCATCAGACCGGTCAGCTCACCATGGGCTCCGGCGCAAGGATCAAACGTGAAGCTGGCCATGCCCGTGATAGCGGAAAGGGCCTTGTCCATATTGTAGTAGACCTCCAGAGCTCCCTGTACCGTGGATGCCGGCTGGAGCGGGTGCAGCCCGAGGAAGCCCTTCATCCCGGCGATCTCCTCGTTGATCTTCGGGTTGTACTTCATCGTGCAGCTTCCCAGAGGATAGAATCCGGTGTCCACACCGAAATTCATCTGGGAAAGGTTCGTGTAGTGACGCACGACATCAACCTCGCTCACCTGAGGAAGTCCAACTGCCTCAGACCTTCTGAGTCCAGCCGGAATCTCGTCAGTGGTGGAAGTCCACTCGTTCTTGCCGAGGGAATAGCCGACTCTCCCCTCTTTGGAGAGTTCGAAAATAAGCTTATCGTAATATTTCATACTTCTTAGGCCTCCTTCACCAGAGCGACGAGAGCGTCAATCTCAGCCTTCGTCCTTCTTTCAGTTGCACAGAAACTTACATAGCCTTCCTCTGTCTCAAGGGCGGCGAAGAATCCACCGTCGTGCAGCTTGATGTGAAGCCTCTCGACAGGCATCAGCGGCTTGAGCACGAACTCCTTGAGGAACGGCTTGTCAAAGACCTCGGCGAACTTGCCGGTCTTAAGCAGCTCATCGTGGAGATAGTGGGCGGCGGCATAGGAGCGGTCGTTGACCTCCTTGAGGCCTTTCGGTCCCATAAGCGACATATAGACAGTCACATAAAGAGCCATGAGGCTTTCGTTAGAGCAGATGTTCGAGGTGGCCTTCTCACGGCGGATGTGCTGCTCGCGCGCCTGAAGCGTCAGACAGAAGCAGCGGCGACCCTCGGTGTCGGTGGTCTCACCGACGATTCTTCCCGGAAGCTTGCGGACATATTCATTCCTGCAGGCCATGAAGCCCACGTAAGGGCCGCCGAAGCTCATCGGTATACCGAGGCTCTGGCCGTCACCGACGGCGATGTCGGCACCCCACTCGGCAGGAGTCTTCAACACCGCGAGAGCGGAAGGGTCGCAATATTCAATGAATATTCCACCTTCCCCGTGAACGGCCTCCGCGAAGCCGGTCAGATCCTCCACGATGCCATAGCGGTTGACCGAAGGAGCGATGAGTCCGGCCACATCGTTCCTGGCCAGCTCGGCCTTCACACTGTCAAGGCAGGTCTGGCCGTCCTTGCAAGGGATGAGCGTGAGCTCGGTGCCGTGGTAGTACGAATATGTCTGGATCGTCTTGATGACATTCGGAAGCAGAGATGAGGAGACAAGCACCCTCGACTTGCGCTTGGTGCATGTCGGAGCCATCTTCACAGCCTCGGCGGCGGCGGTAGGGCCGTCGTACATCGAAGCGTTGCTGATGTCAAGTCCTGTCAGGGCGCAGATCATGCTCTGGTACTCGAATATGTACCTGAGTGTTCCCTGCGAGATCTCAGCCTGATAAGGAGTGTAGGCTGTCAGAAACTCTGAACGGGACGTGATGTACGGAACAACGGACGGGGTGTAGTGGTCGTAGGCACCCTGGCCGACGAACACCTTGAGCTTCTCGTCCTTACTGTCAAGGGACTCGAAGAAGTCCCTGACCTCCTGCTCGGACATTGCCGCGGGCAGGTCATATTCACCCTTGAAGATGACATCCTTCGGGACGTCGGAGTAGAGGTCGTCCAGTGACTTGACCCCTACGCGGTCCAGCATCGCGCGGACATCATCTTCAGTGTGAGGGAAATAAGGGAAAGATGACATATTACTCGCCGATCTTTGCCTTGTAAGCGGCCGCGTCCAGAAGGGCGTCAACCTGTGCAGGGTCGCTCATCTCGACCTTGATGATCCAAGCCTCGTAAGCGTCCTCGTTGATCTTCTCTGGAGCGTCCTCAAGTTCTGGATTGACCTCGACAACCTTTCCGGACACAGGAGAGAGAAGCTCGCTGGAAGCCTTCACGCTCTCAAGAGCGCCGAATTCCTCACCGGCCTCAACCTCATCGTCAACCTCAGGGAGGTCGGCGTAAGTGATGTCGCCAAGCTCTTTCTGCGCGAAATCTGAAATACCGATGACGGCGATGTCGCCTTCAACCTTTACCCACTCGTGGTCCTCGCTGTAACGGAGGCCTTCTATTACTTTGCTCATAATTAATTGATTTTTATTTGTTTGTTATTTCTTGTAATTTGTCTGATAGAATCTCTTTTTCACAACCTTTCCTGGGAACACCTTCTTGCGGATGCGCACGGAAAGCGGAGCGTCAAGAGCGCCACATTCCCTCTTCACGAGGGCGAAGCAGATGCTCTTGCCCAGCGAGATGCTGTGGTAGCCAGTGGTCACAACTCCGACCTCTGTGCCGTCCTCAAGCTCAACCGGATAGCCGGCGCGTGGAATGGCCTTGTCCTGAAGCTCGATGCCGACAAGCTTCATCTTGGTGCCGTTGGCCTTCTGGTCAGCGATGGCCTCCTTGCCGATGAACTCGTCCTTGTCCAGCTTGCAGAACATGCTGAAGCCGGCCATGACAGGAGAGATCTCAGGCGACAGCTCGTCGCCGTACAGAGGAAGACCGGCCTCGAAGCGCAGGGTGTCGCGGCAACCGAGTCCGCAAGGCACCACGCCCGCCTTCAGGAAAGCATCCCAGTACTTCACGATCAGAGCGTGCGGGGCATAGATCTCAAAACCGTCCTCTCCGGTGTAACCGGTGCGGCTGATAATCACTCTCATTCCCGCGTCCTCGAAATCCTTGAAGGTGTAGAATGACAGGGAAGCCGCGGCGGCGGCGAAGCCAAGAACCTTAACGAGGGTCGCCTCGGCCTTTGGACCCTGGAGAGCGATCTGACCCCAGTTGTCGGAGTCGTTGACGATCTTCACGTCATAGCCCTCGGCGTGATCCTTGATCCAAAGGAAGTCCTTCTCGATGTTGGCGGCGTTCACCACGAGAAGATAGTGGTCAGCGGTAAACTCCTTGTAGACAAGAAGATCATCCACCGTCCCCCCGTCAGGGTAGAGCATCATTCCGTACAGCACCTGACCAGGAACCATAGGACGGATGTCGTTGGTGAATATGTGGTTGACAAACTTCTCCGCATCCGGGCCGCTCACGAAGATCTCACCCATGTGAGACACGTCGAACATACCCACATCGTTGCGGACCGCCAGATGCTCCTCGGTGATCGAAGAGTACTGGATCGGCATGTCGAATCCGGCGAACGGACTCATTTTGGCTCCGAGAGCCAAGTGACTGTCATGCAGACAGGTAACTTTGAGTTGCTCCTCCATAATCAATTATCAGTGTTTAGTAATGTTCATTGCGGACTAAAGCGCGAGCCTGAGTCCGAAAGTTCCCTTGATGTTCTTCGCAGGCATGAAGGATCTGTTGGAGATCCGGCAGGCGTCCCAACGGCTGGCGCAGCTGCCGCCGCGAAGGATCCTCGTGCCGCCTTCGGTGGCTCCCACAGGATTGACCTGCGGGTCTTTTGAATATTCCGCCGCGCGGTCGTAGCACCACTCCCAAACGTTCCCGCTCATGTCGTATATTCCCAACTCATTGGGTTTAAGCTTCTTGACATCTTTCAATTTAGAATTGGCGTTGCCTAGGTACCACATCGCGTCGTAGGTGTTGGATCCGCTGAAACCATAGCGGCGGGTTTTCTGTCCACCACGGGCGGCATATTCCCACTCCGCCTCGGTCGGAAGACGGAACTTCCTTCCAGTCAAGGCATTGAGCTTACTGATGAAGTTCTGGCTATTGTACCATGAGACATTGCCGACCGGCTTCTGTGGCTCGGCCAGGTCATTAAGGTGCGGGAGGGATCCCATCACGGCATTCCACAGGGCGACGGTCACCTCGGTCTCCCCTATCTCGAAGTCGTCAAGGGTGACAGGGTGCGCCGGCTGCTCGTTCTCCTGGACGGAGAATGTGGCCAACGGAGTGTCATAGTCATTGAAGCCCATCGAGAACGTGCCACCCTTTACCTTGACCATTCTGAAGCTCACTCCGCCGACGGTGAAGACCTCAGGCCTGGCATCCGACGCGTCAACCGTCTCACGGTCAATCTGTGTGCCGTCGATCGGGCCGAGGATCGCATCCGTAAGGACATCCTCTGTCGGCTGGACAAGTCTGAAACCGACCTTCACCTTTCTGGTGTGGCTCTCAAGCTCCATCCTCTCAAGGACAGTGCGTACCACCTTACCGTCTTTCTCAGCCGGCCCCTCCGGATTGACAGCCAGCTCCATCGGCTTGAAATAGTCATCAGAGGAAGCACCGTCAGGCACTGCGTCATAGCTGTCAAGGCACCATTCGGCGACGGACGTGAAACCCTTGCCGCCCAGAATCCCCTGAGCGTACTCCCACTGAGCCTCGGTCGGAATGATGAACTCCTTGCCGATGGCCTTGCCAAGCTTCCCGAGAAACTTCACCACGTCCACCCAAGACACCATGTCGACCGGAGCGTCCGGATTCTGCACCGAGCTTGGATTACCGCCCATCACGGCAGTCCAAAGCGCCTGTGACACAGGATTGGAGCTGATGACGAAGCCGTCAAGGGCGACCTCGTGCGGAATCCCGTTGGTGACCTTCCTGCGGTTGTCCGCGGAAAGCCCCATCGTGTAGTGTCCGGCCGGGATCTTGACCATATCAAACGTGACGTCCCCGACTGTATATTCCATCTGGTAGTCCACTTTCACGGGCTTCTGTACCGTTGTCTTGCAGGCCGAAACCGACAGAGCGGCGGCCAAAACGGCGGTAATGTTTAAAATTTTATTCATTTTACGCAATAATCTTAAAAATCACAATCTCAAATGTAATCAAAAACTTTCAATTTGAAAACACTGTCAACGAATGTCGCGGATTTTCCTGTGCAGGTTTTCAGGCAGAAGCTCAGTCAGATGGCCTCTGGCACTTTTCGGGACAAAAATCTTTTTCAACGACGCCCCGTAGAACGCATCGTCACCGATGAACTCAAGACCGGCCGGAAGAACAATTTCCTCCAATGACTCGCAGGCCAGAAAAGCACCGGCGCCGATCGCCTTCATCCCCTTGTTGAATTTCACCTTGTTCAGCGAGAAGCACTCCTCGAAAGCGCCGTCCCCGATGGCGACCAATCCGGCAGGACAACTTACAGAACGAAGTTCCCAGCATCCGAAAAAAGCCCCGTCTCCAATGAATATCAAGTCCTTGGGCAAACGGATGCTTTTCAGCCAGCCACATTCGCGGAAAGCCTCGCGCCCGATGTGCGTGACCGTCGGGGGGAGGAATATCTTGTCAAGGAACGAAGCCCTCTCCTCTTCGGGAATATCCTCGCCGATCTTCCTGTCCTCGGCCATATAGGGTTGAAACGCGAAAACTCCGTCACAGATGACTTTCGTGCCATCCTTGACGTGAACCTCGCTCGGATAGTTCTCAGCGTCCAGCAGCTTTGTGCCGTCAGCTGAGTAATTGCAACAATTGTCATTGTCCCAGACATCACACCCGCGGTCCTTTTCAGTGGCCGACGTGTCAAGTCTGAGAACCTGTAGCCAGTCTTGCATATTCAGAAAATATTATGTCAGAAAGATTTCAGGAACTCGAGATCTTTTTTGAGCATTATCTTCGGCTCCATCAAGGACACTTTCTGGAACAATTTGAACTGGTTGGCCTTGGAGAGATAGACCTTGTCCTCATGCTTCCCCTTTCGCCACCACTTATAGAATCCGATAGGGTCGTTCTCGAAAGGGATCCTGGCGAGGATCTCCGATGTGTAGCCCGGAAAATCAATCGTCAGCCCAAGCCCCATGAACTGCTTGAAGTACTTCTGGTCGGCCCTTCTGAGTTTGCTCATCAACGGAGTGTAGACCTCGAACTGATCCACCTGCATGACCTTCTCGCGCACGATCATCTTGTGGATCCTGACCGGGTCATAGTTCAGCCACGCCCCGACCCTCAACGTCTTTGGCCCCTCCTCTGTCTCAAGGGTCAAATCGTCCATCGAGTAATACACCTTCTCCGGATCGAGAGGATAAACTTGATCGGTTTCCGCCATAGCAAACGACTTTTTAAAACATTACGACAAAGATAGACAAAAAAATTGTCCAAAGAAAGCCGTGGGAGGGCAGAAAAAACGTTTCCGCGCGGAAATCAGGGAAAGCAGGCTCCTAAAAATGAAATTTCTTGTGCTTCAGCCACAGGCCGTAGACCTCGCTCACATTGCCGGCGGTCACGAATGACTTGATGCCTTCCCGCTTGAGGAACTCCATCAGATTGGAGAACTCCTCCTGCGTCAGGAGCGACTGTATCTCTATGCTCTTCTCACCGGTATAGCCACCGATTACCTCGTAGAGGCTGCATCCTCTTCCTAGCTGGTCGATGATGAAACGGCGTATCCTGTCATATTCATTGGAAATCACACAGACTCTTTTCCGCTTGTTCAGGCTGGCGGTGAAGTAGTCCACGACCAGGCCGTTGATCCACGTGCCGATCAGGCCGATGATCACCATCTTGAAAGGATTGATGGCGAAGGCTGTGCAGCAGATCATCGCTCCGGCCACCGACACGGAAGCTCCGATGTCGAAATGCAGGTACTTGTTGACAATCTTCGCCAGGATGTCGAGACCACCGGTGGAGGCGTTGATGTTGAACAGGATAGCCTGTGAGAGACTAAGAAGGAGAACAAAGCAGCAGAGGTCGAACCAGATGTCGCCCATCACGGAAGTCGTACCCGGTTCCATCAGGCTCTGATAAGGCATCACCCACGCCCAGAAATCCATCAGAGGTCCGAGGATCATGGCCGTATAGACCGTCTTTGCCCCGAATTCCTCACCGATCAGCAGCCAGGCCAGAACCAAGAGTATGGCGTTGATGATGACCACGAAGAGAGAGACTTTGATCTGGATGCCGAAGAAGGTCTCGAATATTCCCGAAAGGACAATTGACAGACCGGACACCGTGCCGATGATAAGTTTGCTTGGAACAAGGAAATAGTAGACTGCCGCGGCGGATACCATCATACCGAGGGTCATGATTATGACTTCTTTCCAGAACTTCCCGGTGGCAACCAACCCTGCGACCTTTTGAATCTTCTCGTTCATTATAATTAGTGTTATCTTTATGTGACATTCCAAAAACCGGGCGCAAAGTTAGAACTATTTTCCGGAAATCCCCTTTTTTTCACGCCATTTCTCAATCCCGCCCGAAAGGTGATGGAAAACCAGATAAATTTCGTAAATTTGAAATCTTTATGAAGAATATGAATCACTGGCAACACTAAAACAAAGAACACAATGAGAAGAATCGTTTCGCTTCTGGCTATCTGCGCCGCGCTTGTTTCCTGCGGGAACACCGGCGGCAAATCCACCGGAGATGAGTTCCAGTCCATCAACTGGAGAGACAATGACGCCGCGGCGGTCATCTGCGTGGGCATGTACACCAATGAGTCCGACCTGAGAGACTCCAGGCTGTTAGACCGCTACTCAAAGTCCTACGGTCTGGAGAATCTGGAGACCGTACAGACGAAGGGTGATGAGTGGTACATCGTCATCCCGCGCCACTCCAAGGCGACAGTAAAGGTCAACGCGGTCGAGATCGACGAGAACTGCAACCTCCATAAGAGCATGCTGCTCGCCGAGAGGGACGGGAGGCCTTTCCTGCTGAGGTGCAACGTTTCGGATCTGTACTGCAACGTCGCCATCAGCATCGAGGGCAAAGACGGCAAGCCATTGGTGGACTATTCCCCGATGATCAGTCTGAAGGACGGATCGGTGGTCACCCCTGACGACGACGGGGACTCGGCGACCGTTCTGGACATCACGGACAAGTTCCTGCCGATAAAGCCTTCCGCCAGCGCGGACTACATAGTCCATGAATATACCGAAAGCTACCCCATAAAGAACAAGATCACCGCCCGCGTGCAGGACGGAAAAGCTTTCGTCAGACTGTCCCGTGGCATCGACGAATGTCCTGAAGGTGAATATGAGATCGAGAATCTGTCCGGAAAGTGCCGCGGCGTGTTCATCGGTAACATCGGCCAGGACATCAATCCGATCGTCTGCCTGGCGATGGAGAACGGAGGACTTGAGATCTTCAGCCTTTTCAGCGCGACGCAGACCGGCAGGTTCGACAGCAGCGGCCCTCTGGACGGCTTCAAGGACATCGAGGCGTTCAAGGACAGCACAGTGGTGGACACTGTCGACGGAGAGTTCGCCGGAGCCTACGTCACCATATTCGCCTTGGACAAGAACGGCGACGCCAAGGAGATCGAGCTCACCCCATCATTGAACGCGGAGATCTCCTTCCTACAGAATAACGACGATGGCAAGATCACCGAGCATAAGATAGTCATAACCCAAGACTGGAAGATCACCTACTCAACCTCCTGGTTCGAAGGCGACCCGATCGAAGAGTACCGCGGCCGCATCCGTCCGCTGAAAGCAGACTACGACAACCATGTCTTTGAATATTCATACGTGTTCTTCGAGCGTCTGCACTATTCCCAAGACATGATGGCCACTTCTGAGAAAATCAATCTGGCCGGCTCATTCAGACACACCTCCGATAACTCAGGGTATCTGGTAACCCCTCTGTCCGGTCCTCTGACATTCGGTGCCCAGGACACCGGCAGCGTGTTCTACAAGTATACCTACCTCCGCGACATGCCGCAATCCGATTCCGGAGAGGAGGCTGAATAGTCCCCGTGTCCCAGCAGGGACTCCGCGGGCGATTTTCACTGCGATTTCCGCTCACGGGGCCGCAGTGCATCCGGGGACTACTGCCGGGAATCAGGGTAGCGGGATTTCGCGAATCGGGTCATCATACAGAATCTGGAGGCGAAGCAGTTCTGTTCTGAGGCTGTCGGTCAGTGATTCGGTGCCTGGGACACCGTAGAGATTGTGCATTTCAGAAGGATCCTCAAGGAGGTCATAGAGTTCCCAGCAGTTGATGTCACCGTAGAAACGGATAAGCTTGTAACGATCCGTGCGGATGCCGAAGTGTTTTCTTACCGCATGCTCGGCGGGATACTCGTAATAATGATAGTAGATGGAATTGCGCCAGTCCTCCGTCTTCCCGCCTTCGAGCAACGGCAGGAATGAGACACCGTGCATGTCCTCCGGCACATCCACTCCTGCGAATTCGAGAATTGTCGGAGCATAGTCGATGTTCTGGACCAACTCTTCTATGTCACCCTTGCGACCGCCGGGGATACGGACAAGCAAAGGTGTCCTGAAAGACTCCTCGTACATGAAACGCTTGTCGAACCAGCCGTGTTCACCCATATAGAAGCCCTGGTCGGACGTGTAGACTATCATCGTGTTGTCCATCAAACCATTTGATTCAAGGTAATCCAGCAGGCGACCCACGTTTCTGTCCACGGAGTGGATAACGCGGAGATAGTCGCGCATGTACTGACGGTACTTCCATCGGGCAAGGGCATCCCCGTCCAGCCCCTGCCTCTTGAACTCCTCGATGATCGGATCATAGTGGGCATCCCAGACTTTCTTCTGCCCGGGAGTAAAGCGATCGTACAGACTCCTTCCAGCCTGTTCAAGGCCAGTGGAGGTATGAATCTCATTCGCTTTGTCGGCGAGTTTGAGGTCATAGACAAGATCCATGTCCTTCACGACGCTCATTTCCTGGAGCGAGGCGGGGATGCGGCCATCATATTCATCATAGAAATTATCAGGAAGAGGAAATTCCGCGTCACTGAACAGTTCCAGATCACACAGATCAGGCATCCACGTCCTGTGGGGAGCCTTGTGGTGGACAAAAAGGCAGAAAGGACGGTCTTTGTCGCGCTCCTTATCAAGCCACTCCAGCGCAAGGTCGGTGATGATGTTCGTAGCATAGCCTTCCCTGCACACCCTCTCGCCGTCACGGATAAAAGTAGGATTGTAATAGTCTCCCTGTCCTACAAGAATATCCCAGTGATCGAACCCGGTCGGATCAGAGACCAGATGCCACTTCCCTATCATCGCCGTCTGGTAGCCGGCAGCCTGGAGGATTTTCGGGAATGTCTGCTGCCCTCCGTCAAAGGTTGTGGTGTTGTCGGTGAAGCCATTGGCGTGGCTATGCTTTCCCGTCAGCATACAAGCCCGGCTCGGGCCACTCAGCGAGTTCGCCACGAAACTGTTCGTGAAACGTGCCCCCTCGTCCGCGATGCGGTCGATGTTCGGTGTCCTGATGAAGCGGCTGTCATAGGCACTGATTGTCTGATACGAGTGGTCATCGCACATGATGTAGATGACATTCAATCTCTTAGCCTCACCATCCCCGTCATCTTTCCGTGACCCGCAGGAAACAAAAGAGGCCACCGTCAGCGTCCCGGTCAACGTACATGCAACCGCCGTCAAAGTCCTGTTACTCATCAATCAAAGTGGTTTTTGCGAATATAACACTTAATAACAATTCAAACAAATCAGATCCGCAGATTATCATATACGAAAAGAAGGCACTTCCTCTACAGGAAATGCCTTCTCACACTCAATTCTGAAAGCGCGTTCAGACGGAATAATCCGGGCTATTTGCGGGCGGCTTCGGCGATGACCTTCTCGCTGCGGGCAATGAAGTCGGAAAGGGCTTTGCCTTTCAGGAGGCCGTTGGAGAGCAGGGCCAGGTCGATCACCTGCTTAAGGATGTCGTTGCCGGAGGCATATTCATTGACTATGGCCTCGTGCGCATCCTTGATGGACTGGCGCTCATCGTTGATTCTCTTCTTCTCGTCCTCGGAAGCGTCCTTGCCAGGCTCGGCAGGGAGCTCCTGCATCGGAGTGATCTTTGACTTGGCGTCGGTGACTATTCCGGCCATGACCGGATTCTCAAGGTTCACGGTGATGTTGAACGACTCCGGCATATTCCCGTAGAAATTCATGCCGCCGCCCATCGCGCTCATCTCGCGGTAGCGCCTCATGAACTCGTTGCGGGTGATGACCACCGGAGCGGCGTTCTCGCCAAGGTTGTCGGCCTCCACGAAGTAGTCGTTGCCCTTCGGCAGGACGGCTTTGAACATCGCGCTGAGATCATCCTTGTCGGACTGGGCCATCTCAGGCTTTACCATCTCGTTCTTAGGGATGAGGTTGTCGATCGTGTCGGAGTCCACACGGGCGAACTTTGTGTCAGGGATCTTCTGCTCCAACAGATTGACATAGTGGGAGTCAAGCTCGCAGTCCATCAGAAGCACATCATACCCTTTGTTCTTCGCCGCCTCGATGAAAGCGTACTGCTCGTCAGTGTCGGTTGCATAAAGGTAAACGACCTTCTTGTCCTTGTCGGTCTGGTTCTCGGCGATGGCCTTGCGGTAGTCCTCCAGAGAGAAATACTTGCCGTCCGTGTTCTTGAACAGGGCGAACTTCAGAGCCCTCTCGCAGAACTTCTCGTCGGAGAGCATGCCATATTCAATGAACAGTTTGAGGTTGTCCCACTTTTTCTCCCAAGCGTCACGCTCGTTCTTGAATATCTCCTCCAGTCTGTCGGCCACCTTCTTGGTGATGTAGGTCGAGATCTTCTTGACATTCTCGTCGGCCTGCAGGTAGCTTCTGGAGACGTTAAGAGGAATGTCCGGAGAGTCGATGACACCATGCAGAAGCGTCAGGAAGTCAGGAACGATGTTGTCCACGTGGTCGGTGACGAACATCTGGTTGCAGTAAAGCTGGATGTTGTTCTTCTCGATCGCCATCCTGTCCTTGATCTTCGGGAAGTAGAGGATTCCGGTGAGGTTGAACGGATAGTCCACGTTCAGATGGATGTAGAACAGAGGGTCTTCCTTCATCGGGTAGAGATCCCTGTAGAACTTCATATAGTCCTCTTCCTTCAGTTCGGAAGGTTTGCGGGTCCACAGAGGCTCGATCTTGTTGATGACGTTGTCCTTGTCGGTGTCGACATATTTGCCGTCCTTCCATTCCTGTTCCTTGCCGAAGACGACCGGAACCGGCATGAACTTGCAGTACTTGTCCAGTAGCTGCTGGATCTTGCCTTTTGTGCCGTAGTCCTTGGCGGCCTCGTCGTCAAGGTAAAGTGTGATGACGGTGCCTCTGTCAGCCTTCTCGCAAGGCCCCATCTCGAACTCCGGGTTGCCCTCGCAGCTCCAGATCACGCCCTTAGCGCCTTCTTTCCAGGAAAGAGACTCAATCGTCACCTTCTTCGCGACCATAAACGCGGAATAGAATCCCAATCCGAAGTGGCCGATGATGTTCTGGTCCTTGTACTTCTGGAGGAACTCACCGGCGGAAGAGAATGCGATCTGATTGATGTACCTGTCGATTTCCTCATCAGTCATACCGATTCCGGAATCAATGATCCTCAACGTCTTGGCCTTCTCGTCAAGCTCGACGCGCACCCTAAGCTCACCAAGCTCGCCCTTGAAGTCTCCGTTCGAGGCGATGGCCTTCATCTTCTGCGAAGCGTCCACTGCGTTCGCGACCAGCTCCCTAAGGAAAATCTCGTGATCCGAATAGAGGAACTGCTTGATGACCGGGAATATGTTCTCGGTCGTCACCCCAATCTGTCCTTTGTTGCTTTTTGCTGCCATAATATCTTTCCTTTTAAATTTTACGAATATAAGTAACCTTCAAAAAATAACTTGCATCATCTTAAGGAATCTTTTCGGTCTATATCTCTTTTCTCATCAGTCATGTGCCACCGGCACACTCCTTCTTCGAAAATAGATCTATCCTCGAAAATATTCTCTTAATCTGAGGCAACTTATTTTTTTCATGTTACTAAAAACCGACCTCACCATTGGCGAGGCCGGTTAAGGGATAGTCAAATTATGTTCCAAGTCTTCCGGACTGACAAATTGTCACCTCCGTAGGCGAAGGACACTTCGGCAGACTCGGCGACCGGACAAAGGAACCTTGTCAGGAGCCTCTCTTGATCGTCACCTCACGGACTAAACAGCCTGGAACTATCTTGCCGGCACCGCTGGTGACCTTGAAGGTGGAAGCGGTAAGCATCGCAGACTCCAGATCGGCGGCATCCTCATCCTTGGACTTGGGACCATCCTCGGACGCGGCCTCACGAGCCTCTTCCAAGGCACCGAAGCGATTGTCCCATATCTTGCCTTTCTCAGGCTGGATCATGCCGATCTTCTCGTACTGCAAGTTGCCGTCCTCATCCTCGACAGGCATCAAGACCTCAAAGCGGGACTTCTCATTAATGCCTTCCTTGAGCCCGATCTGGACATCAACGGTCTTGCCATCCTCCGAGATCCTGTAGATCGGGACGTTTACCTTGAACTCGTCATATTCCCGCTGCAGTTCGACAATAGCCTTGTCCACGGCACGGGTGCAGACCTTGAGCATCTGCGCGCCTTTCGACTTGCTTGAGAAATTCTTCGAGGCAAGGTTGGCGGCGGAAGTCGTTGTCTCGCCCACATAGTCAACCGTGAATATGTCGCTGGCATCAAAGGCGAACCTTCTCTCAGGATTATCCTCCCCGCCACCGAACCAGTAGTCCTGATAGAAGGTCGCGGCAACCTCGTCGTTCCAGACAAGCCGGTACAGATAGGTCGTGATGTTCACCCTGAACCCATCGATCTCATTAGCCGCTCCGGCAGCGAGATCTCCCACCGTCTGATAGGACGAATCTCCCGACAGCTCGCTCAGAAGACTGCCGGTCAAAGACAGGAAGCCTGCGACAGTGGAAGACCTCTCTCCCTTGTCAACAAATGTGATGTCATTGAAGATCAAGAAAGTGTTGCCGATCAGTTGCTCGCCGGCGTCACCGAGGGCCGACATTCCGCGAGACGACTCCCTGGCCGTGGAGATGTCCAGTTGGGAGGCATCATAGAAGCCTCTTGACTGAATGAGATCCATGTCGAAGCCACCTGTTTCAGGATTTCTGTCAAACCATCTGGCCACCAATGCCTTGGGAATCTGATTCTGCGACATGAAGCTGGCGATGTCCTTCTTGTTCAGCTCAGTCTTGCCTCTGCTCCTCTTCTTCATCTTGACGGCGGAAGACTCGAACGACCGCAGGTCAATGTTGTGGTCATTGAATTTGTCAGGGATAGGCATGACCATGAACGCCGAATCGATCTCAGCCGAATATGGAAAGTCCGAATGCTTTACAAGCACCGAGTACAGTGACGAGCGACGGTATTTTGTCAACTCACCGTGGTCGCCCTCGTCTGATGTGGCCGCTTCCTGGGCGAAAGCAGGGCATAGGGCCAAAAAGGCAGCCGCGGCCAAAAGGCAAGTCTTTTTAAGCGACATACGGATCAGTACAACGTTCTGTGATAGTAAACCGACTTCTGGTTGTTACCATAGGCCACACCGACAGCTCTCCAAGCCTTCACTTTCTCCGTGTCCAGCTTATAGGCGCGGTCCTCGCGGACTTCCTCGCGCTTCCTGTAGTAATCGATGTCACTCTTGACCCTGGCCTTTATCTCATTGCTCAGAGCCACCGCCTGTGGGTAGCACGTAGCGTCAGGAAGGATCTCGGCGAGATACTCTCCGGCCTCGGCGGCCGCATAGGAATCCTGTCCCGCATTCCAGATGGCCATAGCCCTGGCAAGAGCCTTGTTGGCCTTGTCGTCAAGGTACTTCTGGTATATTCCCACAGCCACCTCCATCACCTCCTGGAAGCCGGAGCAGGCTTCCGGAACGGTGGACAGGCGGAACAGAGCCTCCTCGTACTTGTACACCTTCGCCAAGGCCTGGGCCATCGCGATTATATTCCTGTACTGCTCGTTGTAGTACTTGATGATCTTCCGGTTGGACTCCTTGATGAATGAGGAGAGCGCCGCGTTTGAAGGGGAGATCTTCCGGATGCTGGCAGTCACCGCCTGCTCCTCGCTGTTGCCAACGCCTTTTGTCTCGATCGCCACGCTTGAGAAAATCTTCTGCGCGAATGCGTCAACCACAAAATAATTCATCTCCACCGTCTGGAAATACTTGGTCGGAGAGCCTGGCACGATGTGCTTATCAACTACTGAATATGTACATGACAGGAAGAACTGTGTGAAATCGTCAGTAGCCCCCATTCCATTCTTGGTGATAGCAGCGTTGAGACGAGTCGTGAGGAAATCCCAGGAAGACGCGGGCACGTTGGAAGACGCCTCGGAGATCGAGACTGTCATCGGCACCTTCGGGGAATCCTGTTCCTGGGCGGACAAAGAGAAGGCCGCCAGAACACATAGGATGATTGATAAAAGATATCTTTTCATATATTAAGCTTATTTAAACAAATACAAGGTCGCCAGACCCAATCCGGCGTTATCTCTTTTGATCGGGATGTTGAACGGCGCGCCCTTCAGATACTTCTCAAGTTCCCGCGCGAAGTTGCTTGCCGCCATCGCCCTTCCCCTGTCATCATACAAAGGGATTCTGACCTCATCAAAATTCATGTACACCTCACTGTCGTCGGCAAGGTTGAAGCGATGCTCGACAGTGTTCTCATACACCCAATCCTCAATGATCTCACGCAGTTCCTTTCCATCGTACTCCGTCTCAAGGTCAACGTCGCCGGAATTCTCGAACACCCTGATGTTCAGGGAGATCTCCCTGCCGTTCTGAAGCAGGTCATCAAAATGGTTCTGGAGCCTGTCACAGAACTCGTCCATGTGGCTGCTGACCGCCTCGGCCAGCAAGACAGGAAGCTCCGCCGTGAATGACGGCTCACCTGTACCAGTGGTAGTGGCGATCTCCTTGTTGGTGTAGGAGTCAAGACCCTGAAGAGTGTAGGTCACGGAACGCTTTGGCCCGGTCTGATTGACCGTCCATGTCAGCTGGACGATGATGTCGGCCTTTGCCCTCTGGCGCAACTGTTCAAGGGCGCTGGTCTTTACGGTAGCGCCGTCCTTGCTCGTTATGGCGGCTGTCTCGGCGGAATTCGAGTTGATCGCCTTGATCTCGGACTCAAGATTCTTCAGAGGAAAACCTCTGTCAGCCATGAGGCCGTTGATCCTGGAAATCACAGGCAGCAGATCAGTGTTGTTGATAAGAGCCCTACGGTAGTCCGGCACAGGAACCATCTCCCCCATGCTATTCTCCTCCGTCATGTAGCCGTTCTGATTGCACCAAAGGTCACTCGGGACAACCATAAGGGACGGTTTCTTGGCCTGGCCGAAAACAAAAACAGGGAGGGTAATCAAAACAAGAATCAAAAACAACCTTTTCATGACTATGGCTTTAATATGTTATTCTCAATAAGATAATTCTGCAATTCGGATCTTAGGATCCTGACGGTGGTGACTGTCCTGACAGCGGTCCTGCCCTTTGCCAGCATGTCTGATCTGGACCGTTTGTCCTCCGAGCTGACAAAACGCTTATAGTCACCATTATCAGAGAAGAAAGCGTTGAAAAAGTACTGGTACTTCTCCTGCGCGTTCACTTCTGTCACCAATGGTTTGGCCAGGAAACCTCCCTCCGGAACAGGCAAACCGTTGAACAAAGCCTGCCTAAGGGCATACTTGCCGGCAAGTGACAGGGCGTCATTATAGTTTCTGCCGGTGGTCGAGACCCTGACCGTTATGGAGCCATCCCCCTGGGTACGGACGTACTGCAATGTGGACTCTCCTACAGTCGAGCCTTGATAACGAGTGGCACACCCTCCAAAGATTACTACCAAGAGTGTGATGATCAAATATTTTCTCATAGATGTCTAAAATTGATAACCTAACTTTAATGTCACAGCGTTCAAGACAAGGTTCTTGTAGCCTGATCCGGCCTCCTCGTCAAGAACACTGACGCACTGAAGTGAATAGCCGACACCGAGCAGGAAGTGGTTCCTTTCCAAGGAGCCGAACCTGAACCCGACAGTCGGGGCGAAACTGAAACCGTCATTGATGGTGAAGCCCACATTGGCAGACCAATACGGCACCGTCGAGCGGGCATGGTCATCGACGAAGATTCCGCGGAAGTTGGCATAGACCGGAAAGGACACCTTCACGTCAGGATCCGGCTTCCTGTCACGGACATAAACCCTGTCGTTGCCGGAGATATAGTAACGGACTCCGGCGCCCACACCAGCCTGGATGAACTTGTTGAAGCGATAACCTCCTGTAAGACAGAGGTCTGTCATAACAGAAGAGTCGTATTTACCGTCGATGTGCAGGTTGAGGCCTCCTCCAAGCTCAACGGCTCCCCAGAAGCCGGATTCCTTGGCGGTGTAGTCAACGTACCTCTTGTTCATGGAAACGATGTCTGGCTCTCCGGCATCGGCAATCTTTCTGATCTCAACCTTATTGATGGTCTGCGGCTCCCCGTCGGGCTTCACGATTGTAACCGTCGTGGAGGTTTCCTCCTGCAGTCCGCCTGACACGATGCGGCCGTTGTTGAGATAGATTTTCACATTCTGCTGCTGGGCATGGCACAGCACGGAACAGAACAAAGCGAACAGAATCAATAACCTCTTCATGGTCACCTGATTTTCACTTAGTTAAAAACCCGAAGACAACCCTCTGATAATGCCGGCCTGCTCCAGATGTCTACGTAACATTTTCACATTCACGGTCATCGTCTGTGAAACCTTGAATCCTCCATTCTTGATCTTCCTGGATTCGGTCGAGCCGTTCACGACTGAAGACACGTACCGGAGATAGTCTCCGCTGTTGAAGAAGTTATCGAAGAAATCCTTATTGTCGGAATAGCCCGAAGCATTCTTGACCAAGGCAGGCTGTGCCGCTCCCTGACCGGTATAACCTTTGAAAATCACACCGTGGACGGCGTTTGCCTTACATCTTTCCTCTGCGACTTTCACAGACTTGCCATAGCTCCAGACTTTGACATTGGACATTCCGTCACCGGCATTCTTCACATACTCAATGTCATAACGGTACTGGTCAACGGCACCTGTCGCATTTGATGCGACATTCTTCGTTGTACTGCATGAAACCAGCAACAGCGCTCCAAGAGCGAAAAGGACTAATTTTTTCATAATATAGATCACTAAAAGTTAATCGGCGCGATAATCCACAAAAAACTGACACAACGGTCTAAAACCTCACAAATGTAAGAATAATTTCGGTAAAATCCTCACATTGTAAGGCGCGACGGAGAAAAAAGTGAAGCCGGAATCATACTTCCGGTAAACAGGCGGGGAAGAATCTCCTCAGGCTCAAGAATATGCGAAAACCGTAGCCTTGCGGACATATTCCCGCAAGCCACGGTCACTCTCTGACTTCGTCCAGTGGACTACTACTTGTAGAGGAAGCGCTTGATGCTCATCTTAGGGGTCTTCTCGAACGGTTGGTCCACGATCTCGACCTTGGCGATCTGGCTGTAGTTCGGAAGCTGTCTGTCGGAATTGATGCGGATCCTCTCAGGAAGGTCGGAAACCTCCTCCTGGTCAAGGCCATCCTTGCGGAGAGCCTCCTGGTCGAGATAGACGAGCGCCACGAGCTTGGACGCGCGGTCCACCACGACTGACTCCTGCACATAAGGCTGACTGTTAACCACGGCCTCAACCTCCTCCGGATAGATGTTCTGGCCGTTGGCCGAAAGGATCATCGACTTGCTGCGTCCCTTGATGTAGAGGTTGCCGTCGTCGTCGAACAGTCCAAGGTCACCGGTGCGGAGGAAACCGTCCTCGGTGAATGCGTCTGCGGAAGCTTCAGGATTCTTGTAATAGCCAAGGCAGATGTTGTCACCCTTGGCCTGGATCTCGCCGACTATGTGCCGCGGATCATCGGAGTCAATCCTCACGGTGGCGCAGTCGACAGGTTTTCCGCAGGAGCCGGCGACATATTCAGAACTACCGGCATAGGCCAGCAGCGGCGTCGCCTCGGTCATGCCGTAGCCCACGGTGTAAGGAAGCTTGATCTTCTTGAACCACTTCTCGATCTCAGGGTTCACCGGCGCGCCGCCAAGGATGAACTCCCCTACCTCACCACCGAAAGCATTGATCAGGCCGTCATGTATCTTCTTGAATATGATTGTGTTGATCCCGGGAATCCTGGTAAGGATCTTAATCATCGGCTTGTCCAGCACAGGCTTCACCTTGGACTTGAAGATCTTCTCCATCACAAGCGGCACGGTGATGAGCTGGTAAGGCCTGACCTCCTGGAAGGCTTTCATCAGTGTGCTTGGCGTAGGGGTCTTTCCAAGCCAGTAGATAGACGTGCCGTTGCAGAGCGGGTAGATGAACTCGGTCACGAGGCCGTACATGTGGGCCATCGGGAGCATGGAGATCATCCTGTTCTTGTCAGAGGTCGGACGGTGAACCTGGCTGTACTCGATCGTGGCGCTGAAATTCCTGTAGGTCAGCATCACGCCCTTCGGGTTGCCGGTCGAGCCGGACGTGTAGTTGATGACCGCCAGGTCGTCCATGTTGTCAGTCGGGTAGACGACATCCTCCGGGCCGAAGCCGTCAGGGTACTTCTCGGCGAGGAGATTGTCGATGTTGTTCCAGAGCGCCTCGATCTCAGGCTTGCGGCAATAGAGTATCTTCAGGTTGTCCACATCCATAACAACCTTGACCTCAGGCATCTTAGCGATGTCAAGCTTAGCCCATTTGTCTGCGTTGGTCAGCAATGCCATGCTGTCCGAATGGTTCACGAGGCTCTCCACGCTTTCCGGAGTGAAATCCGCCAGTATCGGCACGATGACGGCCTCGTAGGTGTTCACAGCCAGATAGGACATGCCCCAGCGGGCGCTGTTGCGGGCCCAAAGGGCGATGTGCTGCCCCTTCTGAAGACCGGCCTTGTCGAAGAAGATGTGGAACTTCTCGATCAAAGTGGCCATCTGTGAATATGTGAAGGATTCGCCGCCAAGGGTGTTAAGCGCGGACTTGTTCCAATATTTCCTGGTAGCGTTCTGCAACCGTGTCAGGTAATGATCCATAATCTCCTCTATTATTTATTACAAAACAAAATTAACTGAATCCATCGGATTCTTCACAAAGAATAAATATTATATTTGCAGAAATCGGTTATTTGTGGCGAAATTATGAAGAAAAGACCAATCGTAGCGCTGATTTACGACTTCGACGGGACCCTGTCTCCCGGAAATATGCAGGAATTCGGATTCATTCAGGCCATCGGGAAGACCCCGGATGAGTTCTGGAGGATGAGCGACGGGCTGGCCGTCGGGCAGGACGCGAGCAATGTGCTGTCCTACATGAAAATGATGTTCGACGAGGCGAGGAAGAACGGCATCACGCTCCGCCGGAGCGACTTCCGGAAGTTCGGCCGACACATTCAACTCTTCGACGGCGTGAGGGAATGGTTCGGCATGATCAATGAATATGGCGAGTCACGCGGCGTGCAGATCGAGCATTACATCAACTCCTCCGGCCTCAAGGAGATCATCGAGGGCAGCCCGATCGCCAAGGAGTTCAAGCACATCTTCGCCTGCTCCTACATGTACAACAAGGACGGCGAGGCCGAGTGGCCGGGAATCGCCGTCGACTACACGGCGAAGACCCAGTACATATTCAAGATCAACAAGGGAATATTCAGCGCCCACGACAACAAGATGGTCAACGAGAGTGTCGCCGAGGACAAGAAGAGAATCCCCTACCCCCAGATGATCTACTTCGGTGACGGTGAGACCGACATCCCTTGCATGAAGATCGTCAAGATGTTCGGAGGGCACGCCATCGCCGTCTACGACGAGAGCAGTCCGAAGAAGAAAGCCTTCGCCAAGACCCTCCAGCACCAAGGCCGCGTCAACTTCACCGTCCCCGCAAACTACACCAAGGACAGCAAGACCTACAAGGTGGTCTGTGCCATAATCGACAAAATCAAAGCCGACTACGAGCTCAAAAGGCTGAGCAAGTCAGCCTTTTGAACCTTCTTGCGTCGCTTCGCGCTGCGCGCGCATTCCATTCCACCCCCAGTCCATGATTCCTGTTGCTGACAGGAATTTAAAGATTATCTATCTGGTTCATAAGACGGATGACGGCTCGTCCCATGGCATAGGCGAGGTTCACAGGAACGGCGTTCCCTATCTGCTTGTACTTAGATGACATATTCCCGGAAAAATTCCAGTCATCAGGAAAAGTCTGGATTCTGGCATATTCACGGACAGTCAAAGGACGGGTCTGAGTGGGATGGCAACGTTCCGTCTGCTTCTGCGCGGGCGCGCATGTGAGCGTGAGACTTGGTTCGTCCAGTGACAGCCTTCTGGCCATTCCTGTCTTGCCACCTCCGAGATTATAGCTGCCTTTCATATATTCCTTGGCCACTTCCTCCGGCAAGTCGCGCCAATCTCCGCCCATCGGTACTAAGTCCATAACATTCTTCTTCTTCTCTGGATACTGCTGTCCCTCACTTTCAGGAACATCCACCGGATAAAGATCTCCCGCGAGGAAAGCATCACGCAAAGTCATGACGCGGCGATAAGGAGCCGGCCAATCAAATGACACCTTGTCTGCAAAATCATTCCTCACGGCGACAAGAAACAGCCTTTCCCTCTTCTGCGGCACCTTGAACATCACCGCTTTCAGGACACGAGGCGGGATCAATGAATATCCTAACTCCTCTATGACGTTGGTTATCGTCTCCAATGTGCGACCATTGTCATGCTCCCTCAGTCCTTTGACATTCTCACACAGAAACACTTTGGGCTGAATCTCCTTTACGGCCCTCGCAAGTTCGAAGAAAAGGGTGCCTCGCGTTTCCTCAAAGCCACGGCGTTTCCCGGCATACGAGAACGCCTGGCAAGGGAATCCGCCTGACAAAAAATCCACCTTGCCTTTCAGGCCGGTGAAATCCACAATATGGATGTCCTCTTCCACCACATTCCAGCCGGGTCTGTTGACTCTTAGAGTCTCACAGGCTTCATGGTCAAACTCATTCAGAAGCACATGTTGAAAACCAGCCATCTCCATACCCAAGGCCAAGCCTCCAGCCCCAGCGAAAAGTTCAACGGAAGTGTATGGCCTTGATGGCTTGGTCTGCAACTCCTCCTCCCATTTTCCGGACAGCATCTGGGATATTTCCGGAACGCCTCTCAGATCATCCATCCGGAAAAACGGATCCCTACCATCACCGCCATCCTCCAGGACATACTTCCCGGAATCCACCCAGGAACGTACTGTCGAGCGGGACACTCCCATAACGTCGGCGAAATTATTCGGGGATATTCTTGCGTCTGAATAATTCATGTCTATCCCGGATATTGGCAGAGTGAATCGAAACCCTCGTAAGTAGAGAACGCAAGCAGATAAAGACTCTTCAACACGTCCGGATTGAAACTCATAAGTTCCTCATAGACCGTGTTCCGCAAAGCCAGTTCACTATTGTCGGCAACGACATCCCCGATGATGTCTGGCAGCGCATTACAAAGCCTGAAGAATGCTGTCCTGTCATCGAAGACCAATTCGTAGAATTTATCCATCGACATCCTGCGGATCCTATTATGAAGAAACGGGCGACCGTCAATGGACACCTTCCACGGCTCATCCTTTGATTTCATGGAAATGACCTCAACAAGATAGCAAACCGCCTGATCATCCTCCAGCAATTTATTCTGCATCTTCATGTAGGTCTTTTGGGAAGAGGCGGAATTCATGGTGTTGTGTTTGTTCTTCATCTCCACGAAGATATGCCTCGCATGGTTTTCCACATCGAAGCCAGCCTTTGGAACAATCCAGCCATTCCCGGCATAGTTGAAAAGCTGCTGATGGAAATAGCCTATACGGTTTGTGTTGGACTTGTCTATCTGACGGAAGCATTCTTCCGATATGACCTGCTCCATTGACTTTCGGTAGACCTTGGCATCAAAAGTCAATTTGATAGGATCGGCTATGTTCTCGTTGAACTCACTCAGGTTTATGCTACGCCGATAAAGACGGACAGTGTCCTGCACGTGTCCGTAGATGTCCTCATCGGAAATGAATCCCAAATTATAAGCCTTCATGCTAAATGGACATGCCGTTAATGGCAGAATCCATATTTGCAAACTTACATAAAAATCTGCGATTTTTACGCCTGTCACATAAGAAAGAAACAGTTTTTTAGAGGAAATATACGAAAACTTCTTAGAAGTTGTTTTGATTCCTGTAATAGTCCTTGAATGCGGTCCAGGAATAGAAGGAAGGGGCCACTTGCGGGATCGGGAGGGAGGCTTCGTGGCCGTTGTAGAGGACTTTGACCAGGATCTCCGGGGTTCTTTTGCTGCGGTAGAAGATCAGCTGGAGGTTGGCGGCCATCGGAACCTTGTCACTTCTCCAGTAATTCCTCACCTCTTTCGGATCATCAACGACCGCACCGAAATTGTCCAGGCGCATATAGGAGACCAACGGCAGAATAGCGGTGTCGTGTGAGAAACGAAGCCTCAACTGAATCCCGCCGGAAGCCAGGTCACTATCGGCCTCCTCTATCATGTTCTCAAGAATCGCGGCGTTCTTTGTGCAGCCGGAATTGTCTGTCAAAGGCGAGCGTCCCATATAGAGGTAGCCATTATAATTCCGAACCTCCCAGATGCCGAAGAGTTCATCAAATGTGAATATGTCCGAGAAATCATCCGACGGCTCGCCGTCAAGGCACTGCAGGCCAACCACCACCGTTCGGAGATCGGACTCAAACTTCCACGTCCCGGACGTGGATTCAAGATAGTCGATGTCATTGAAATATCTGGAGCAGAAGGCCTTGGAATCAATCAGAGCCGCATGCATCGCCGCGGACGAGGCCTTGGCATCGGCAGGGATCAGGGTCTTAACCCTGAACGGATTCTGGCCTCCGTCCGGCTCCAGGACCGGAAGATAGGCCCTTCCGGCATCAACGGAATACGTCAGGTCTCCGTCCAGCCCCTTCAACTCGTCCAAAAATGACATCATACTCAGCATCACACGAGGGACAGCCGTGGAAAGCACATCAGCCCTGGTCTTACCCTTGAATACTTCAGGAAACTCCCTGTGCATCGTCGAGGCTATCAGGCGAAGCTGTTTCTGCCCCTCCTTGGTCAGATCCCCTCCCCTATTGGCTACAGACGGATAGAACCTCTCGTAACGGACGAAAAGATCCTCACCGGCCTCCGTCAGTTTTCCGGCGGCATGAGCGTCTGAAAGCACCTTACGGACTGCCTCATAGACTCCGTCTCCAAGGGCATATCTAGCTCCGTGACGACCGATATGGCTGATGTAGACCGGCTTGTAGCCCTTCGGAGCCGGAGTGATCCTCACTTCGTCGAACGGGTTCATGTAATACTCACCGCCAAGAAGATTGCGGTCGGCCATCATCTCGGCACGGGTGTCGTACTTGCGGACTGCGTCCTTGACGCCAAATTCAGCCTCGACCGCCGCCCGCCGGTCCAACGTCGCTGGTGTCTGGGCAAATGAATATGTCCCTGCGGCAAGCAGCGCGGCCACCGCAAGGACAATGTCTTTCAGGATTATCTTTTTCATCGACGCAAGGATATTCATTATTTACCGTAGATTAATTCCACGTCTGCCTTGATGGCTTCCGGAGCGAAATCAGGAACGAACCTCCAGGAACCGACGACATTCGGATCGCCCACCACAGCCGGATCGATGGAGCCATGCTTCTTGAGATAACGGTACAGGATTGTCCTGAACTCGGGTCCGCGGTAGATGATTCTATCCTCGACCGACCGCGCGTCCATAAGGCCGGCAGCCTTCATAAGGCCACCGGAGCCAGTTGAACGATAGGAAGTTATGGCGACGGAATAGTCCTTGTCCATCTCGAACGGGCTGCCGTCGGCCATTCCGGAGACCGTCACACGCGAGCCGTAAGGCTTGGTCACGTCGACGGTGTAGCGGATTCCCGCGGCGGAATCGAAGTTCGCCGGACTCTTGGCAAGCTTCCACTTCATGCCGCCGGTGGCATAGTCCTTTGTCTGGGTGATCCTGAGCACATGGGAGCCTTCCGCCGGTCCTGGCACCGTGCTGATCCACGCATCATAGCTCGCCTCAAGGTACCGCAGGATCTCGGCGCCGGTCAGGCGCAGGACGACCAGTTTGTTGTCATAAGGATAGATCTTACGGATGTCCTGGTAACGAACCTCGCCGGCAGGAACCATGCCGTCAATGAGCAGCGTCGCCGAAAGCGAGATGTCTACCGGCCAGGCGCTGAACGCAAGGGCGTGAAGGAAGTTCATGTAGTCACACTGGCGATAGTAGAACTCCCTGGACACCAAGTCTTTCTTTACCTCGCCGACATGGCTGGCATTGAAGTCCCGCACCTTCTCGTAGTCGGACTTGAAGGCTTCCTCCATGGCGGTGTCATAGTTTTCCGAACCGAAGGACTCGACCTCGCCGGACAGCGAACGGCTGATCACTTTCCCGCCTCTCACGACCAGCTTGATGTCGGCAAGACAGGCATACTGCCCTGCCCTGCCGCAATCCAGCAGAACGGTGCTGTCGGTTTTCAGCACCTTGGTGGAATGGTCGTGACCGGTGACAAGCACATCGACGCCCTTGAGACTGTTGAACAGGTCAAGACCCTGACGCTCAAGGTTCTGCCCGTCGCCCTTGCCCATCGAAGTGTGGGCCACGACAATCACGACTTGCGGCTTTTCCTTGGAGCGCACCTTATCCACATCCTCCTGGACCAGAGGCAGAAGCGACTCGAAACGGAGGCCGGAGACACAGGAGGCGTCCATCAGCGAGGCGTTGGCGGCGTTGGTGTACCCCAGAACCGCGACCTTGACTCCTCCTTTCTTAATTATTGAATATGCCGGGAGATACCCTTTGCCGGTCCTTTCCGACACGGCGTTGCCGGCCAGAAACGGAACGCCGGCTTTTCTCATCTCCCTGGCCACACGGTCATAGACACGGTGACCGGCCTCGAAATCCGAGTGTCCCGCCACCACGGCGTCATACCCCATGTAGGCGGCGAGCCTCGGGTACAGATGGGCGGATGTCGTGTCGACAAAGTTGTAGTAGAATGGGGCTCCGCCGCCGGAGAAGTTGTCTCCGGCATCGACAAGGATGACATTGTCCTCGCCTTTGGCCGCCCTGACACCTTCCACGAATCCGCTTTGCGACATCAGCGAGCCTCTGGCCCGCCCTCCGTCTTCTATCGGTTTGGCAAACCAGTAGCCGTGGCCGTCACCAGTGGCGACAACCGACAGATTGTACTCTCCGTCCTTCAGGGTGGAGCAGGCCGAGAGGATCAACGCGGCCGCAGCCGCAATGAATTGTTTTATCTTCATCTAATGAATATGTTTGTGTTTTCCGGTCATTGAACCCGTCGGTTGGTGAGCCTGTCGAACCATGCCCACCGAGCTTTCCTAAACAATGAATGTCTCTGTCCTTCGCTTCGACAGGCTCAGCGACCGGAGAGGTTATTTCTGGCTCTGGAGGGCGGCGTTGACACGAGCGAGAAGGTACTCGTAGTGAGCCCTGTCCTCGGACGGAGCGGAAGACCTGCGGGAAAGGCACAGTGCCTTTACCTTATTGAGGAATATTATCCTGCAACCGTCACTCTCGTCGATGGTCTGGACACTCACGGCCTTCTGGAAAGGGGACTGTCCCTCACCGAGGCTGTAGTCTTCAAAACCGCACCAATCCTGTCCGCCAAGATGTTCATCAGCCTCTGTCTCCTCCGCAAACGACTTGGACAGCACTGACTTGACATCCTTTGACGAAGCCGTCAGCACCTCCCTCTGGAGGGTCTTCTCCTCAGAGGCGAGCCTGCGCCCGGCAATCGATGAGGCGAACACCTCGGCATAGAGGTCGTCGTAATATTCCTTGACCGTGTAAGGTCCGGCCACTCCTGGAACGGCGGATGAAAGCATCACATTCGTCGGAACCGTTGAAGCGAGGGACTTCGCCACGGCGGCGCAGATCTTGTTGGACTGCGGGGCGGCGAGAGGCAGGTTGGAAGTCACCGACGGCTCATTGATCCATGAGGAGGAGCACAGCTGCGCCACTACCCACTTCAGGGAAGCCCTCTGTACCTTTCTGGCGACCGGAACTGACGGCTTGACAGCCGATCCGTCCTTGACGTTGTTCAGGTAGATACCACCGACCTGCGCCATCACATTGCCGATGTAGCGGTAGTACTGGTTCGTCAGCTGGGTGTAAAGATCGCCTCGGTGGGTAAAGTCCTCGTCATCAGCGCCTATCCACTCGTTCATCCTCGGAAGGATGTACTTCAGGTTCCTGATGCCGTAGTCACTAGACTTGATCGGATCATCGCCCAAGTCCTCCGTCCTGGCGCTTGGATCATAGGATCCGTAAGCCGCGGAGGTGGCCATCTGCTGCGCTCCGTAGCGGTAAAGCGGATCACCGGCCTTGGCCTCGATGATCTTACCGGCGATCTCAGCCTCCTCCCAGATGTCCTTGGCTCCCGGGACAGGTGTGTAGAGCCACTTTATGGCATATTCATCATAGACTCCGAGGGTCGGAGGGACGAGCCTCACGCCCTTGTCCCCGGGCTGCGCCACATAGTTGAAGCGGGCATAGTCCATGATCGACGGGGTCGTACCATATTTCGCAGTGAAAGCGGCGTTCCTCAAAGAGTCGGTCGGATAGGCCGAAGATGCTCCCATATTGTGCATGAGTCCGAGAGTGTGGCCGATCTCGTGTGAAATCACATAGACCATCGACTCATCGATGATGTCCTGCGGCATCTTCACGGCACGGACCTTCTCATCGACCTGAGCTGTCTGGACGAAACGCCAGTTGTTGATCAGCTTGATGACATCGTTGTAGACCAGTACGGAGGCGTTGAGGATCTCGCCGGTAACAGGATCCACCCAAGACGGCCCCATAGCGTTCATCGTCGCGTCAGGGACATACCTGATGCATGAATATTTCAGGTTGTCAGGATCGAACTGAGGATCCTCCTCCGCTGTAGGGAAGTCTCTGACCTGCATCACATCCTTAAGGCCGATGGCCTCGAAGGCGCGGTTCCAGGCGAGGACTCCTGTCTTGATCGGAGCCTTCCAAGCCTCCGGGAACGAATTGTCCACGTACCAGACGATCGGATTTCTGACAGTCACCTTCTGTCCGTTCTTCCAGGCGGTCGTGTCGGAGAGCTCAAGCCTCCAGCGGGAGGCCAGCACATAGCCTTTGAACCCATCCTCGGCGGATGTGAGATTGTACTTCACACTTCCCTCGCCCGGGCCGACAGGGAACACTCCTATCCTGGAATCCTGCACACGGGCCAGCATCGGGTTCTCAGGGAGAAGCATAAACGAGACCGTGTAGGCCATCGAGCCGGAACCAACCTTGCCTTTCAGCATCAGGAAGGTCTTCGTGAAGTCCACATTGGAATGCACTTTCACGGAAGCGTTGTCATTGAACGCCTTGAGATCGCTGAACCAGGTGGATTTCTCGTCAGCCGCCTTCGTGAGGGAGAAATCCTTTCCCTTCGGAGCGACCGAATTGATGAGCGGAGTCACCTCGAAGATCACCTCGGAGCTGTCCTTGCTCGTCGCCTGCACGGCGATCCTTCTCAAGACCTTGGGAATATAGCTGCGCTCAAGGGCGGTCTGCATCCCTGGATCGGAACTCGTGGCGTTTGCGCCCGGAACACTCAGCACCACAAGGCTGTCCTTGAGGTCAATCTGGAAATATGTCGGCTTCACGTACTTATACCCGACGTTCAGATAGGCCGGATTGCTTGTGGCGGTGATGGTGCTTCCCACGAGCATCCTGCGTCCCATCATATTCCTTGGAAAGCCCATATAGATCTTGTCCTTGGACGTGCGGTAGAGGTTGAACGTGCCGCCGCAGGCCGAATCGGCGACCTCCTTCATCAGCTTCTCGTAAGGGGTCTGCTTCTTCTTAGGAGCCGGTTTCTGAGCCGCTGTAGCCTCCGTCTGAGCCTTTTTCTTCTTTTTCTTAAACACGGACGCTGCCGCGTCTGTGGATGGGACCAACAGCGCGGCGGCGATCAAAGTCAGGATAATACTCCTTTTTGTCATAGTATTTTTTTTAGTTATGATTTATTATCAATTCACTCTGTACTTGTAAAGCACGGAGACCGGATCATCGCAGATTCCCTCATAGGAACGGACAAGCGAGTCATCAGAGAACGAGTAAACATATAGACTTCCTTTCTTGTCACCGGCTCTTGATGGATTGTAGGTCACGACGTACAGAAGATCCTCTCCGTCATTGCCTTTGCCACGTCCCTTGAAATTGGTGGCGATGTCACGGATCTGCTCTCCGGCAGGAAGCGTGATCGTCGGTTTGGTGGCCGGGGCGCTGATCAGGGACCATCTGTAGATGGCGTTCCCGAAGGTGTAGTAGACATCAGCCGAGTGCTTGGTGTTCACGAACTTGCTGTTTTCGTCCATCTTGAGGTCCGACGTGGTGAAATCCACCGACGCTCCCCATTTCTTGAATGTTCCCGTTCCACCGACTCCGTCCGTGCAGCGAATCATATAGTTCTCTGGATTGGCGTTGTTTCTGAAAAGGATGTAGAGTCCGTTATTCTTGGAAGTCCTCATCGTGGCCATATTCACGACAGAATAGCCCTTCTGCGAGTAGTAGAACACGCCCGCGGAGGCGCTTCTCCTGATGCACAGGGTGTCGTCCGTGTAGTAGATCGTGGTGCGGACGGATTCTGTTGTCGGCATAGTTCTGGACAGCCCTCCGAAGACCCTGGTCATCGGCTTGATGTCGGTCATGTCGGTGTAGTTTCCAAGAAGCATGTCGTAGCGGTAGATGTGGGAGTTGTTGCCCAAAAGGAAGGCCGCGAAGCCGGATGTGTTGGCGATCTCGCCGCCGAAGGCCTTGAACGAAGACCCAGCTCCGGCCATTCCGGCTTTCTGGAAAAGCTGGAATGTCTTTGCCTCCATGTGCCACATGGTGCTTCGCTCATCGTTCGTCGCGATGAGGATGCCTGAATAGTCAACCTTCTTGACAGTCGCGTTGGACATGAACAGGGCCACGCCGTTCTTGAGCGTCTGCCCGGGATTGATGGAAGAGAACACGTCCGGGAACACCTCGCGCTCCCCGGCGGCGCTCTCCTCCGATGTCAGGGTCTTGACGAAGGTCAGGCTGCCGTTGCCGGCCTTGTCGTTGCTCAGGATGGCGACACCCTCGTCATAGCCGGAATTGACATTCAGCGTGAAGTACTTGTAAGACACACTCTCCCCGTTGTCAAGACGCAGGCGCAACAGGAAAGTACCGATCTTGGAGAAGGTGTAGTCGATGGTCGGCGAAGTGGAGAACTTCTCGACCGTTCCCGGCTTGAAGAGGTGGTCGGCTATCGTCTTTCCGTCGGCCGGCTGTCCATAGGTCCACTCGAATTTCACATCAAGGCCGCTTTTCACAGTGAGGCCTTCGTATTTCAGCTCGACTCCAAGATTGGCGTTGATCGTGTCCGAAGCCGCAACGACTTCGATCGGCTCCAACTCCAACGAGCCTCCCTCATCGATCTTCCAGCATGACGGAAGTACGAAGAGCAGGATGGCAAGCGAGAGTACGCAGTATTTTAGATTTCTCATAATGCTCTGTCTATAATTTAGTTAAGAAAACCGTATCTGCCGCTTCTCGGATCCCCCCAGCCAATCAGCGCGTTGATGTTCACACTCTCCGTTCCCATCGGCTCGAAGTTAGGGTCGTCCGGATGATCCTTGTAGTACTGCTCATAGTACTCGAAGAGAGGACAGAAGACCTCGGAGGCCCAGGCCGCCATGTAAGTCTGGCGCCAGAACCTTGTCATCTTGAAGTTGTCGGCGTTCGGCTCGGCGTCAAGATTCTCGCCATAATGCGCGACACAATACTCATAGAAGGTAGGGTTCGTCTCGGCGGTCTTATGGTAGAACTCCAGGAGCTTGCGGAACTTGGAAGGATAGAAGTTGCCAAGGTCGTAGTCCCAGCCGGCCGGCTTGCTGGAAGCAGGCCTCCACCATGTCGGGCAGGCCGGATCGCCGTCGTTGACATAGAGCTGGAACTCCGGAGACATGACCGTGGTGTTGATCGTGTCCGCCGGAAGCGGCTCGAAGTTCCCGTACGGCACAAGTCTCAGGTGCACCCTCACATAGCTTCCGCCTTTCATCTCAGGCTGACGCTTGAGTCTCACATTGATGGTCGTGGAAACCTTTCCGGCAGGGATCACACAGTCCTCCACCTCAAAGTCGACACCTTCCCTGGCGGAGATCACAGGGTACTCCACACCTCCGAAAGTCAGCACCGTGCCGGCGGGAGTGTCCACGCTCTCCACCTTGAACGGCCTGTCCACATCGGACACGTTGCCCATCACATAGACATTGGCGGCGACATCAATCTCATCCGTGGACAGCAGCGCGAAAGACTTCATGATGGTCTGGATCCTGTCCTGGAAATAAATGTGGTCCTTCTGGCCGGTGTCATACATCACCCAAGTCCCGTCGCACGATGCAAGGAACGGAAGGAAGGCGACCAATGAATATATCAATCTTTTCATCTTTGTTCCATTTTTAGTTTAAATCTCAATATCCTTTCTGGATTCCCATTCTTCATCAGGGACAGTCAGCATGTAGGTGGCGGCGACATCCCCGGGCAGCACTTTGCCTGAGACCGTCAGGATGTCCTTCCGCTCCATCTTCATATCGTACCAGGTGAATCCCTCACAGTAGAACTCGCGTTTCCTCTCTTCGAAAAGGAGATCCTTGGTAAGCGCCTCACCGGACTCCTCAAGAGTCTCACGGCCTCTGGATTTCAGAACCTTGTCAAAATATTCCTTGGCCTTGGCGGGATCCTTCGTGATGTTCGCCTCAGCGATGATGTAGTACAGCTCCGGGAGACGGATGACATCGTAGCCGAGTATGGACTTCCCGTTGTAGGTGTTGTTGCCGGCGATGAATATGCTGTTGACCATCTTGCGGCAGGCCGGGATGGCCGGGTCGAACCATGCTGAAAGCCTGTAGTCGGTGCTGGCGCCCGCATTCTTCTCATAGAGGACGGCATAGTCGGTGGCCAGATTCAAGGCTGAAGCACCGACCGTCTCGGCCAGGGAGAGTTTCTTCATCATCGCTGTCTCATCATTGACAAAGAGTCCGAAGATCGTCTCGTGAAGGTCAAGGGTTCCGTTGTCCGGCTGCACGAAGGCGCTGACCGGACGGAAAGAGAACTTTCCGCTGGAGATGACCTTCTCGGCATATTTCTCCGCATTGTCAAGGTCGTTCCTGCTCCAGTAGACCTTTGCGGTCAAAGCCTGCACCGCATACAGGTTCATGTGCGCTATTCTCGCGTCCGTGAAGGAGTTGGCAGTCTTGTTTCGTTCAGCAGGAACGAGTGCCTCGTCCTCGGCGAGATATTTCTCAGCCCTTCCGAGATCCGAAAGGATCGCATCGTAGACCTTGTCATACGAGTCAAAATCCTTGATGTCAAAGGAATATTTGGTAACGTAAGGAAGGACCTGCTTCTTCACGGCATCCTCCGCCCAATAAGGAGGGCCGAAGAGCTTGAGAAGCTCGAAATGCGTCAACGCCCTCAACGCCAGCGCCTCACCGAGGTAAAGGCCGGAATGCCTGTAGGTGTCGATGTCGTCCTCGGCATGCTCGATGATGTTGTTGATGTGGTTGATGGCGGCATAGGCGGATTTCCAGATCTCCCTCTTCGTCGCCGAGGCTCCCTGGGTGGTCATCTCACCTTCTGCGAGTTCTGAATATTTATAGTCAGTCGTCGTGAAGTTCTGGCTAAGCACCTCCGGAAGCAGATAGAAGTTCTGCCCGTACAGGTTGCTGCCGGTCAACTCGTTATAGACGCCGTAGAGTGCGTCCTCATATTCCTCCGCCGTCTCGAACATGTTGATCTTCTCACCCTTAGGATGCACGTCAAGGAATTTGGAACACCCGCCGGCAAGGATCGCCGCGGCGGCTATGATTGTCATGAATATTGATTTGCTTTTCATTGTCTGTCCTCCTTATTAGAATGTTGGGCGGAAAATCAGGTTGATTCCGCGGCAGTAAGGATAATCGGTTCCCCTCTCGAACTTGACGGTGGAGATGTGCGCTATGTCAGACAGTCCGAAGCCTATCGCAAGTTTGCGGAGACCGAGCCTCGTGATCGCCTTCGGAGCGAAGTCGTACATCACCTGAATGCTGGAGATGTACAGCTCGTTACGCTTCTCAACGAATCTCTCGGAGTACTGGGAAGAACTGCTGGATGTGCCGATTCCAAGGAAACGGGTGTGGTCACCAGGCTGCTTCCACCTGTCGGTGAACACCCTGCGGTCCACGTTGTAGTCAAGGTCGATGTTCTCCACCTTGTTCTTCAGGGTCGAGTTGTAGTAGTCCGAGCCGAAAGTGTAGGAAGTGGCCAGACTGATGGAGAAACCCTTGTACCTCACAGTGTTCATCCATGAGCCCTGAAGGATAGGGTTCGTGTTTCCGACAGCCACTCTCTCGTTCTCGTCGTATTTGAAGGTATACTCACCGTTCTTCTTGATGAATATCTCCTTTCCGGTGGCAGGGTCGATTCCCGCCGAGCGCATCGCGTAGATGTCGTACTGGGATCCGCCCTCCACGAAGAGGATCTTCGGCTTGGAGGAATCGTAAGGGTTGTCGATGTCATTCTTGAGACCCTGGGAGATCTTGCGGATCTGGTCCATGACATGGCCGCCGGTCAGCGTCATGCTCCAGAACCAGTCCTTGTTGCGGATGATCTGGGCGGAAAGCGAAAGGTCGAGACCTTTGTTGTTGAGCTGGCCGAAGTTCACGTTCATTGATGTCGTGCCGACAGAAGGCGGCAGATTGACGGACATCAGCATGTCGTAGGTCGTGTTGGAATAGAAATCGAACGAAAGGTTGAAACGGCTGTCAAGGAAGGCCGCCGTCAGGCCGAAGTTGTTGTTCAGGGTCCTCTGCCATTTCAGGTCAGGGTTGCCCATCTGCTTCGGCAACGCTCCGATACCGGAGACATACTGGTACTTGGAGTCGTACTGGTAGACGGTCTTGGCCTGGTAGTAGTCAAACGAGACGCTTCCCGTGTAGCCAAGAGAGTACCTGAATGTCAAGGTGTTGACCCAAGGAAGGTTTTCCTTGATGAACCTCTCGTTGTGGAGGTGCCAGCCCGCTCCCAGCGCCCAGAACGGGGCGAAACTGTTGTTGGAGCCGAACTTCGAGGAGCCGGAAGTCCTGTAGGATCCGTCCACGAAATACCTGTTCCAAAGGCTGAAGTTGGCGTTGACGAAGAAACCCACCGAGGTGGCTACCCTGTCGGATCCGGTCGGATGTCCGGAAGGGTAGGTCAGCGCGAAGGACAGGTCGGAAAGTTCGTCCTTGATGAATCCCTTCGCAAGGAAAGAGGCATTCTGCCGGCGGCTGTACTGGATGTTGCCACCGGCGCTGACCCTGAACATCGAACCCCTGGTGTCCAATGACTTACCATAGTTGACAACAAGCTTGCCGTCAGTACTCAGGCCGTTACCGGTCGAGAGGCTGTAGCGTCCCTTGTCAGCCAGCTTGCTGTTCTCGTATTTCGCCATATCCGGAGACTCGTAGGTGTCGGCCTTGCTCCAGGAAAGTCCAAGATTGGCCTGACCGGTGACATAGAGTTCCTTGGTGATGTTCCATCTACCTGAAAGCGAGTTGGTCCACGACTGGTTCTGGCTCTTTCCGAAACTTGAGAGCGTGGCGTCGTACAGAGGGTTGGCCGTCTTGTAGGACGAAGTGCTGAGCGGATTGAAATAGTAGCTCTTGATGTAGTTGCCGTCCTCATCCGTCATCGGATTGTACGGATTCATCCTGGAGTACTGGGTGTAGCTTCCGTACGGAGAATCAACACTCTTGTTCAGGGAGAAGCTGTTCTTGTAGGAAAGGGTCAGCTTGTTGCGGAGGTGGTAGTTGATGCTGAAGTTAAGACCCAGATTCCTTCTGTTGTCGCCCTTCATGACTCCGTAAGTGTCTCCGAAGTTGGCGTTCGCCCGGAACTCCAGCTTCTCGCCCCTGGAGCTGAGCGCCAGGGAATGGGTGTGACTGAACGGCACGCGCAGCGGAGCGTGGAGCCAGTCCGGATTGACACCCTTGCGGATAAGCTGAAGCTTGTAGTCGTAGGCCTCGTCCATGGAGCCGTCAGCCGTGTCATACTTTCCCGCAAGCCTTTCTATTTCAAGTTTTTCAGCGGGACTACAAAGGTTGAAGGAGCTGAGATCCGGCACGCTGAACCTCGGCACGAAGTTGTAGCTGAGCCTGAGCTTTCCTTCCTCCGAGCGTTTTCTCTCGACGACGATGACACCGTTGGCTCCCTTCTCACCATAGAGGATGGTGGCGGATGCATCCTTCAGCACATCGATTCTCTCGATGTCGAACATGTCAAGGTCGTAGAGTTCCTGGATGCTGATCTCCACACCGTCCAGCACGATGAGAGGGTTGTTCACACCCTCCTCGCTCTCATTGGAAATCAAGGTGTTGGATCCACGGATAAGGATGGACGGCACAGCGTTCGGGTTGGATCCCGCGCTGTTGTTCTCCACCAGCACCATGCCCGGGGTAAGGGAGGCAAGACTCTGCATCAGGTTCGTCGAGGACACGGCGATCAGCTGGTCGCCGCTTATCGTAGTGGCCGCGCCTGTGAAGGTTTCCTTCGTCTGGGTGTAGAATCCATTGACCACCACAGCATCGAGGCTGGATGTCTTCAACTGCACGTTAAGTCTCGTCGAGGTGCTGACATTAAACTCCTTGGACTCTGTTCCGATGAATGAATATATCAGGATGTCCGACTTGCCGGGGCTTCTCTGAAAAGTGAGTGAATAATTACCGTCCGCATCGGCGGAGGTTCCGACAGATGTGCCCTTGACGAGCACATTGGCTCCCGGGAGCGGCTCATCGTGGTCGTCCGTAATCCGTCCCTTGACCGTGATCCGTGGGTTGCCCGAGGTTCCGGAAGCGCTCTTGCCCTGATTGTTCTGGGCCTGTGCCGAATCCGCGAACCCTGTGACAGCCACTATGGCGCACAAGGAAAGAACCAGAGTCCTAAGCCGACAGCCGGCTTTCTTCGTCAATTTACCTGATTCCATAAACATTGAATAAGATGAATAAAAATTCGTTGATCACCCCTTTCATAGACTTGCAGAAAAATGTAAAAGGCCTCTCAACTTCGTAGGTCGGCAAATATATGTAAATTAATATTCAGAAACAACCCGGCCGCATCCCTATTTCTTGGTATTTTGGAGAAAACCTTGGTCTATTACGAACCATACCGCAACCCTGAGGGTGTCGCGCGGCACTCTCAGGCAACATTTCCGGCAATTCTTGCCTAAGTAATCCTTAAAAAGGCAATGGCTACTTGCCGTAGCGAAGAAGTATCGGATCGTAGGCGTCTATGCGGCGGTCACGAAGGAACGGCCAGCCACGGCGGACATATTCAGTGCGCTCCAGGTCGATGTCCACAACCTTCACGCCCTCCTCATCGGTGCCGAACTGCGCAAGGATCTCCCCCTGCGGCCCCGTGGCGAAGGAATATCCCCAGAAATCAAGTCCAATCGTGCTGCCGGAAGGATCCTCCTCGTGACCCACACGGTTCACGGTGATGACCGGCAGGCCGTTGGCGACGGAATGCCCCCTCTGGACAAGCTGCCAGGCCTGCCTCTGGGTCTGCTGCTCCTCCTTGGAATCCGTGCCGACCCCACCGATGGCGGTAGGATAGATCAGCAACTGTGCACCGTTCAGGGCCATGAGCCTTGCTGCCTCAGGGTACCACTGATCCCAGCAGACCAGCACGCCGAGGCTCCCCACCGAAGTCTGGATAGGCCTGAAGCCCAGATCCCCCGGTGTGAAATAGAACTTCTCGTAGAAGCAAGGATCGTCAGGAATATGCATCTTGCGGTACTTGCCGGCGATGCTGCCGTCCTTCTCGATCACGACAGCCGTGTTGTGGTAAAGTCCCGGAGCCCGCCTTTCAAACAGAGAGAGGACAAGCACGATGCCGAGTTCCCTGGCAATGGCGCCGAAACGCTCCGTGGAAGGTCCCGGAATGGTCTCCGCCAGGTCACACAGCGAGGCATCCTCGGTCTGGCAGAAGTAGACAGAATTATGAAGCTCCTGAAGCACAACAAGTTCCGCTCCACTGGCCGCACACTTGCGGATGTTCTCTGTAAGTTTGGCGATGTTCGCCTCGATGTCCGTCGTACAGCTCTGCTGCACCATTCCCACTTTCAAGATGCTCATGATGATGTTCCTTTACTGGTCGCGCCACCTCCACATTCGGCGGCCACAACCTTGCAAAGTTAGCAAAAAAACATCAAGAGTACTAAAAATCCCTGTCATCAGCCGTGATGCTCTCGATCTCGGCGCTCTTCCCGGCATATTTCAGGAAATAGACCGTCACTGCCGTGTAGAACACCGTGTAGACGAACACAAAGAGCGACAGCTGCCAGTACTGGGTGAAGAAATAGGAGATCAACGCGAGGATGCCCACGAGCAGGGCGGAGACAAATATCCAAGTCACGCCGTTGTTGCGGCATTGGCCGAACTCCTCCACCGTGCAGCTGACTTTCAGTTTATGAATATATTCCCTGCGCTCGAACGCGAACACCGCCGTGTAGAAAAGGAGCTGCACCACATAGAAAGTGAAAAAGCAGTAACATATTCCGCGTCCGACCCGCTCATGCTCTATGAATATGAAGTAGGCCACGACGAACAGCGCGATCGGAAGGCAGTTAAGGAGTATGACATCCCGTCTTATCAGCCGGGAATTCAGTAGGGCCAGAGACGCTATCGTGAACAACAGGGCCTGGGATGAACTGATCACAAGATTACCGATGGAAAAGAACTTTTCCGTCGGTCCGGCCAGACCTCGGAACAGGAGTCCGGTGGTCATCACCGCCATGATGAGGAAGGCGATTCCGAGGGCGATCCGCGCGCTGATGTACCTTTCAGGACGGTAGAGCCTCCTGTCCATCTCCCGGAGGAACCGGCGCATGCATAGCAGAAGAACAGCGTCCGTCATGCAAACCACAACGGAGGTGAGGCAAAGCGCCATGTAGATCTGTTCTTCTGTTATCATCATTGAATACAATCCCTCTTCAGTAATCCTTAAAAAATAACTTGGTGATCTTTGATTGCCAACTAATTTTTTAACGCTTACTCAGTGGGAAGTCTAATGAAAGTATATAATATTTCGGCAAGAATTCCACTAAGCTCCGGTTGGACAAAAGTACTCAACGATGCGGTAAGGTCAAAACAATGAGGGTGGTAAATTTCTTTAAGACATGAAATTTACCACCCCGTAAGCGTGATTTACCAACAGATTTACTATTCAGGCCGATTCGTCCCACAAGTTTCCATGAACTCCGTCGGGGTCTGGCCGACAACTTTCTTGAAATGATGGTAGAAATTCTGGGACGTTCCGAAGCCGAGTCTCATCGCAAGAGCGTTCAACGAGACATCCGGGGTTGCCATGATTATCCTCTTCGCCTCTTCTATCCTCAGGTTGGCTCTCCAGACACGAAAGTCCTGCACCATCACATTCTGGAAGTACCAACGGAAGAACCGGGGATCCACACCGCTACGCTCGATGATGTAGTTTCTGTCACGTTCAGGGTTCAGGTAGTCCTTCAAGGCCACATATTCATCCAACGATGCCTTAAGCCTGTTCATGAGCTCCTCCGAATCGTTGAATTCAGAGTCCGACACCATCGTTTCCTGATCCGATTTCAGTCCGGCAGCCTCATCAGGAGACGATTTCACAGCAGGGAGATAGTAGTCAGAACGGATGATGTAGTTGATGAAGCGGCTGGCGAACCAGACGTAGAAGGCTATGTAGCAGCACATGAAGACATTATAGACCGGCTGCGGTACCGTAAGGGACAACAGTGCGGACACCCCGACCGTCAAGGCAGCGATAAAGCTGTTCCTCGCCCAACGGAGCGGCCGCTCATATTCCTCATCATAATAGTCTTTGACCTGCCTGACGAACTTTTTGTAGCATCTTTGGAACAACGCCGAGTAAAGAATAAGCTGGGCAATGACAGCGGCGACCGCCACGCATGTGACTATCGGCGAGCCAGCCAACGAATCCACGGCAAGAAAGCAGAGCGAACCGACGGCCACGAGAGCCACGTTGATCAATATCCTTCGCATCGTCACGAGAGATGGCCGGATCATCGTTATCAGCGTGAAAGTGAACAGCAAGGACTGAATGGACGCCGAGACGATCGTGGCGGCGGCTATGTCTTCGGAATCATTCAGTCCGTAGATGTTCAGCCAGTCAGGGACAGCAAGCAGAAAATAACTTGCGGCAAGTATCGCCCTTGCGAAACGGATCTTCCGGCTTTCCTCGTCCGGTTCAATCCTGACGAGAAGCAAGACAACAGCCAACGTGGTGATGGCCACGCCGGACACAAAAGACAACGATGAGTAAATGTCCATGGAAGGTAAATCGCTTTCCTGTCCGCAAAAATACAAAAAAGAATCCAAGTCCACGTAAGAAATCCGGACTGATTCCGTCAGAATTGCCAAAGACGAGCAGCCACTAAACATTCTTTGCCTTTCTTGTTGAATCTGGCCAAACAAAGAAGACAAAACTGTGTCATTTTTGAAGTTTTTTTGTATTTTTGAGAGGAATGATGCCCTCGGGCGTAAAACGGACTTGCTATGGACACGATTCATCAGAGATTTCCCCAGTACGATGAGGGCGGGCAGGCTCTCATCGACAAAGCGTACACTATAGCTTCGGCGGCGCTGGCGGACGAGACGCGCGGCAACGGACACCCCTTCATCGAGCATCCGGTCAACGTGGCGCTGATCGCGGCGGACGAGATCGGTCTGCCGGCGGACTGCGTGGCGGCGGTGTTCCTCCACGAGGCGACCAGAAAGCATCCTGAGATTGATTTGCACTCTGGCGGATTCCCGGAGGATGTGTACAAAATGGTGGAGGGACTGAACAAAATCGCGACGATCAAGCCGAAAGACACACGCCTTGAGGCCGAAAGCTACAAGAAACTGATCGTGCAATACTCGACTGATCCACGTGTGACTGTCCTGAAGATCGCCGACCGGCTGGAGGTGATGAGGCATCTGGAGATGTTCCCTAAGGCCTCCAGAGAGAAGAAGATTCTGGAGACCCTGATGCTGTACATTCCTCTGGCTCACCAGCTTGGGCTATACAACATCAAGAGCGAGATGGAGGACATCTACTTCCGTTTCGCCGAGCCGGAGCAGTACCGCGCCATCACCAACAAGCTCAAGGCCACGGAAAGGGACCGCATAAGGCTGACAGAGGAGTTCATAGAACCTCTCAAGAAGACGCTGTCCGACGCCGGTATCCAGTACAAGTTGAAGATTAGGACCAAGACGGCATATTCAATCTGGCGGAAGATGCAGAAGCAGAAGGTTCCATTCGAAGGAGTCTACGATGTCTTCGCCATCCGCTTCATAATCGACTGCGAGCCGGACACCAAGAAGGAAAAGGACATCTGCTGGCAGGTATATTCCTATGTGACTGAGGAATATGAGGCCGACACCAAGCGTCTGCGTGACTGGGTGACCAATCCTAAGCCGAACGGCTACGAGTCCCTTCACATCACCGTCAAGAACAAGAGCGGAGCTTCCATCGAGGTGCAGATCAGGACAAAGAGAATGGACGACGAGGCGGAGAACGGACAGGCCTCACACTGGTCCTACAAGGGCATCAAGCATGAAGCCCAGCTGGATAAATGGCTGACTTCCGTGCGCTACGCCCTTGAGCACCCACACGAAGGCAGTCCGGACGAGCTTCCGCAGCCGCCTTCCAAGGAGATATTCGTGTTCACGCCGTCCGGGGAGCTGAGGATCCTGCCGGCCGGAGCCACCGTGCTGGACTTCGCCTTTAATATTCATTCAGGACTGGGAGTGCGCTGCTCCGGCGGCCGCATCAACGGCAAGGCTGTGTCCATCAGGGAGAAACTGAAAACCGGAGACGTGGTGGACATCATGTCCGGCAAGAATCAGAAACCTTCCTCCGACTGGCTTAGCTTCGTCGTGACCTCCAAGGCGCGCAACCGCATCAAGCAGGAGCTCAATGAGGAGGAATATAAAAAAGCCGCCCAGGGAAAGGAGCTTCTTGGACGAAGGCTGAAGAACTGGAAGCTGGAGCTTACGGACGAAGTGCTGGCCGAACTTCTTAAGAAGCTTAAATATGCCACCCTCAATTCGTTCTACGCCGCCGTTGCCGGTGGCGATGTGGATGTCAATGACGTGAAGAACTACATTCTTGACCGTGACAGGCTAAACGCCGAAGCCATCGAGGCAGCGAAAGAGGCGGAGGCGGAGAGACTGGGGGCAAGGTCGGCGGAATGGGGCAACAGGCACTCATCGGACGACATCCTTGTCCTGAACGCGAGAGACCTCAAGGGGCTGGACTACAAGATGTCCAAGTGCTGCCATCCAGTCTTCGGGGACGATGTGTTCGGATTTGTCACGAGGACCGAGGGCATCAAGATCCACAGGATCTCCTGTCCGAACGCGGCTCGACTCATCAGCGCCTACCCGTACAGGATCCAGAAAGTCAAGTGGGCGGACTCGCCTACCGGCGGTAGTTTCCAAAGCACCCTCAAGATTGTGACGGACAACGAGTCGTCAGTAATAGGCCAGATCACCGAGATCGTCAACACGTTCAAGGCCTCGCTCAGGACGTTCAACGTCAGCGAGAACAACCGCGGCGGAACCTACGAGATCACCATGAGGATCTCCGTCCCTTCCAACATGGAGCTCGACAAGGTGATCTCGCAGATCAGGATTCTCAAGCACGTGACCAAGGTCAGCAGGGCATAGCATTTAGGGCAAACGGCAGACTTCCGGTTGGCTCTAGGCAGGCCTCCGGTGGACTTCCGGCAGGCTTCAGATGGACTTTTAGCAGGCCTCCGGTGGACTTTTGGCAGGCCTCCGGTGGACTTTTGGTGGCCTCCGGTGGACTTTTGGTGGACTCTGGTGAACTTTTGGTGGACTATGTCGGCATTCGGCGGCATTCGGGAAGAAATAATTTGCGGATAACAGAAAAAGCATTATCTTTGCATTCCCAAACAACGGTGCTTTGGCCGAGCGGTTAGGCACAGGTCTGCAAAACCTGCTACAGCGGTTCGATTCCGCTAGGCACCTCACAAAATACCCCTACAGACAGCTGTAGGGGTATTTGCTTTTCATAAAGGTTCCCACATGGTTCCCTTGAGGTGCGAGATGGGTCTTGAAGATCCGGCACACGTTATCATCCGACTGAACTGCGGACAGTAGATCATAGAAAATGTATCAAATCCATTTCCTTTCATTGACTAAATTGTTGGTGTGACCATGATTCTGTCCTCGGCTGTTGATATTGAACGGACAGCATCCCAAGGAGAGGAAATCGCAGCTCATTTGAAGGCGCATACAAACGAGAACTACGTCGTCTTGGATTATAGTGATGATCTGCTCCGTGACCAATGGTCGCACCTGATCCTTGTCAACGATGAAAATGATTTACGGATACTGATGTATAGAAACAGTTAATACTCTGAATCAATAATTTCGAAGTACCTGATAAAGTATCATTTACGTTTTTTTCTACTCCAGATGAATCTTGAAAAGGCTGGCGATGATGTCCTCTACATCATATCGCGAAATCGAACGTCAACTGCTGTGCCTGAGGTTGCCGTATGCGACTCTCTGCTCTAGGCGCAGACACGATGTCGGCCATCGTGTCATTAAGGCGAGTCATATCAAAAGCTTGATATGCTCCCAGCAGGCGCTCAGCCAATGAATCCTCAATTGTGTTCACGTCCGGCATCACGAGTTTACGCAGGTATTGGCTCTGCCAGCGAGGATAGCCGCCGTTCATACAATTGGTAATGCTGAGAAGCTGGGTCTTGACATAATCGGACATCAGCATCGCGCTTAGCAGTTGAAGCTGGCGCAATGACCCTCCTGTAATGTAATAAAGGTTGTGTTGTGGATAGAACCTGCCGTCATCAACGAAAATTAACTGATTGCCAGAAACGTCCGGGAGCAGCACCTTGGGAGTGTCTTTCAGCGACGGAACAATCCTGTCAATGGTCTTGTACCATTTCGCGGGGTTCTTCTTGGCGATATGGCGTTTCTGCAAGGCTTCACGATGAGAAATCAAGTATGCAGCGGCCTGGGGATAATCTTCCAGACTGATGAGTTCGCCGTTAGGTTTGTAAGGATTCAGCAGGTATTGGCCGGACCACTGCAGGCGATTACCAGACATATCCCTGGCATTCAAGGCTGGGAGAAGTAGTTCTTTCTCGACCTTTGATGGAAGATCCTTGGCAATGAAGATTGAATCGGCTCCGGTTGCAACTCCGATACCAACCATAAAGCCCATTTCTTCGATGGTCACTAAGGTCTCATCGCTCTGTACGCGATTGAAGGCACTGCTCCAATCGGTCGAAACAGGCGTAGGAAGGAGCCGCCCGGCATCTTTCCCGAGCTGGGAAATTGAGGTCAGTTCTGAAAAAGAGAACGTAGAGCCAGGCTTTGCTTTGGAGATAAGCGTAATGGCCGGATAAGCAAGTACATCTTCCTGAAACGCATCCGTGGCCTTTTCAAGTGAGACAATCGAATCCACCCGGAAAGAATGGGCAATCCAGCCACGCAACTTCTTCCCGTACTCATTTTTGAGCCAACGATTGGAACATACAAAGCAGTGACGTCCACCAGGATTCAGATGCGTCAAGGTCTTCTCAAAGAACAGGATATAGAGATCTGCCCTATAATGGAAGGTGTGGAATTGCTGCTTGTAGACGGAAAGGAGATCAGCCGGTATCTGCTCATAACGTATGTAGGGTGGATTGCCAACAACGATGTCGAAAGAACTGATGTCAGCAATCAGGAAATCCGCCTGACGGATATTACCGTCAAGAGGAAGGGGGGAAGCAATTTCCGCTATCCAGCTGCGGCACGTGGCGATCTTCGCCTCATCTATATCGTATGCAAACACATTGCTTTGAAACGCTGAAGAAAAATCAAAAACAAATCTCCGGGATGATTCCAGAAGACGCCGGATGATTTCGACAACGAATTCACCTTCTCCGCAAGAAGGTTCAAGTATACTAGTTTTGCTCAAATCCCTATCGGCAGTGTAGCCGACAAGGTCCAACATATACGATACAACTTCTGGAGACGTGAACACATCCCCATGCTGACCGCCGGAGCGGCGCAAGCCGTATCTGCTACTATTGGAACTCATTGATGTTGCCTATCAGATGACCAATGAATGAAAGGATGAACCGCTCAATGGAGGTGTCTTCGGACATATCTTCATAATGGTCTGGACCGCTGGTGCAAACCAGTGCGGCCATGGAATAATGCCTTTCCAAAATGAGTTTCTGGCAGAGAACCCGGTAGCGGTCCAGATAACTGGCCGACTTGAATTCCGGAAGGACGGAATAATGGGACTCGTTGTTGCGGACGGGATTCGTTGAACCCTCATCTTTGCCAACGACCGTAAGGTAGCCAATCCACGGAGCAGTTTGGCCGGGGAACTGGTTCTCGCGGAAAGCGGTCCAAAGATCCACAGCTGAACCGATGGCTTCTTCCGTTCGGTTATTGAAATTGTTGCCATAGGAGCCAATCTGGGATTTAAGTTCAACGGCAGCAATCAGCTTCTTATTGGGGGCGATAATTAAGAAGTCCCAGTCTTTTGATGAGCGGAAGTATCCTGGCAGATAAGCCTGGCTGGTGTAGATACACTTCTCGGGTACGCCCTGCTCTATAGCGAGTCTTTTGAGCAATTCGGCAAAGGCATCCAACTGTTTACCCCCAACAACAGCCCCACGGTTGGAGGAATCGCCACTAGCGGTGAGTTGTTTTTGTTTGGTCTCCCAAAAGGACTTGATGGCGGCCTTGATGAGAGCATTGTGGTCGTACTTTTTCATAACCTTATCATTGGCCTTTTACAAAGATATGAAATCTTGTACGATAAGCAATCAAGAATCTGCTATTTCCTTCCTTTTCGCGGAGTTCTCAACCTCGTGGTTGCCCATAAAAGCACGCCAGTCAGGAAGATTGGTGATGTGCTTCGTGCGCTGCTGGACTGTGCCTATGATGTCGCAAATGAGAGCCGCTTCAGAGTAGTACCGTTCCAGAGGACGGACATAATCATCCAACCGGCGGAGACACTCCCTTCAGCAATACTAGCCGACAATATTGCGACAGATTCCTTCAGTGCAACGGATAGCTTTACCCAGTTCTCCTTCTTTTTGACATAGAGGATGGCTCCGATGGCCTTAATGAACTGATGGCACTATCTTCAGTAATAATATCGTCCTTGAACTTGACTTTGGCGAAGAAGGCCTCGCTACTTTGTCAAGGACAGGCACTAGAACGTAATCGCAGATGTACTTCTCAATCTGCGACTCATCGACATTGTTCATCGAATAGTCTTTGAACATCCGGTTATGCAATATAGTCCTTTGAAATAAATTCGAGTGGTTCGATAGGAACAACCAAAAATGAGGCTGATGCTTTCTAGTCAGCCTCATTTGCTTTTCATAAAGGTTCCCACATGGTTCCCTTGAAGTGCGAGATGGGTACAAGACGTAGATCCGCCAGCCATCAAGGGATGCGGGATGTGGCTACTTCCTGAACTTGAAGATCGCTACGTCGCCTGGCTCTATTGAGAAAGTGTTCGGGCCCTTGGCCAGTTTGACGGCGTTGCCTTCCCGATCGATCGTCCAGGCTTTCGAGCCGAACTCCACATTCAGGTCGGTCGGCGCGTCAAGGGTGCGGCTGACAACGACAAGATAATTCCATCCTGACTTTGACAGCCTAAAAATTCCGTTTTTCTTACGTTCTGATAATCAATATATTGTAAAGAGAGCGGATTTTTCAGGGTGAATCGCATCACCTTTTCGTGCCTTTGAAAGAAGCTTCGTACATAGGTGTAAACAAGTAGGGTGAATCATTGCCAAAGTCAGGAAATAAATTCGAGTGGTTCGATAGGAACAACCAAAAATGAGGCTGACGCTTTCTAGTCAGCCTCATTTGCTTTTCATAAAGGTTCCCACATGGTTCCCTTGAAGTGCGAGATGGGTACAAGACGTAGATCCGCCAGCCATCAAGGGATGCGGGATGTGGCTACTTCCTGAACTTGAAGATCGCTACGTCGCCTGGCTCTATTGAGAAAGTGTTCGGGCCCTTGGCCAGTTTGACGGCGTTGCCTTCCCGATCGATCGTCCAGGCTTTCGAGCCGAACTCCACATTCAGGTCGGTCGGCGCGTCAAGGGTGCGGCTGACAACGACAAGATAATTCCATGATCCCTTCTCAAGAAGAGACACGACCGCACCTGCGGAACCTGTGGAAAGCGAGACCACATGAGGAGGAAGATCCTCCATCCTCTTGCATCCTTTATACATGTCATCACCCACATGGGCTATCAAGACAACCTTTGAGTTCAAGAACACATAGGCCCTCGCCTGAAGTTCCTTATTCATCTGCTGCACAAGGTAATAAGCCTCAGAGCGCTGCTTGTCCTGATTGATGGGAGCCTCGTGGAAATTCCAGGTCTCGGTTCCAGGATTCCAATAAGTGAAATACTGGAGTCCCTGCGCGCCATAGGCCAGAGCCGTGTAAAGTTCGAGCCTGAGGCTTGCCATCGTCGGAAGTGGATATGGATCATGCGCGGTCGAGAGGGCGAAGGCCCAGAACGGCAGACCGGCGGCCTCCGATTCCTCGTGGACAATCTGGAGGTTGTCGTACCAATAGTCCTTTGTGATTCCGTTGAATGTGACGGGATAGAAATCAAACGACACCATAGGCAGCTTAACCTCGCTGATGAATCTGCGGACATATTCCCTGTAATTGCAGGTCAGCGCCACCGAGTCCACGAAACTTGGAAGGAGGTTCAGGTAGAGAGGATGCTCTCCCCCGTCGGCCTTCCTGATCCTCTCAGCCCACTCGGCAAGCATCGGAAACGCCGCCGGAAGAGGTTCGTCACGCAGAAAATAGCCATAGAGCGCCGGATGATCCTTAATGGCGGCCACCGCGCTGTCAGTGGCGGTCTCAAGCTCCACACAAGTCGCCATCACCTTGACCCCGGCCTGCCCGGCCAGATCCAGCGAAGTCTGGAGATCCTTCAATGTGTAAAGATGGGAGAAATTGATGTTGAACCCGCATTCCGCCAGTTCCTGGTACCTTTCCAAAGACGCGTCCTGAGCAGGAATAGAGTACCATGACATGATCGGAAGCACCTCATCGGCCTTCCTTTCCCCGCCGCCCCCGCACGAGCAAAGAGCAAGCGCCGCAAACGCCGTCACACCGACAGCCACAAAATTTTTTAAGTTCATTTGAATTGAATATTTGGGGATTAGTTATTGTTAATTAACGCAGCGACCCAATCTTTCCGCCAAAAAATAAAACGGACACCGATCACTCAGCATCCGTCTTCGTAGCGGGGGGAGGACATTTCACGGGGGAATTCGGACACTCTCACCCCCAACTGAAAGCCGTCCATGGCAGGCGGGCCGGGGCGTTTGGCGCAAATTTGGCGCACGCCAAGACTTCTTCCGGACGGTTTTCCTCTCCTTATTCGCTTATTGTTTTTCATTAACCTTTTATTGTTTGCAAAAATATGCTATGTTTGCATCATCACTCATATAAAATTTGTTTTGTAACATCAGGGAAAGGTCACGCCGCGAGGCGCGGCCTTTCCTACTGCTTCTCAGGAATATAGATACAGATGCCTGAGATTAGCCAATGAGCATCTTCCCCACCATATACATATGCAGCAGGAATCTCTGTTATCCTCAAATCAGCGATGCCATTCGCTCCCAAAGCCTTTGCCGCATCAACAGCTTCCTGCAATAAATCTTCTCCAGATAATTTTTCTTTGGAGAAAGCCTCTTTTGGTTGTCCCTTGTAGTAAGCATAGTTATCCCTTTCCTTAAATGTGACATCTGTTTTTTCTTTGCCGTTTTGGATAATGGCAGGGAAAACTTTTACTGATAAATCGCCCAATGCAGTAAACTCTCCTGGATATGGATCAGGGCTCAAGAAAAAACCTTTCTCCACAAAAGGACGATAGTCTAAAAATAAGGTTTGGACAATTCTATCTCTTTGTTGTGTAACGGCACAACTCGAAAGCAGTGAAAGCAATGCCAAGATAATTAAGACTTTTTTCATATCGGAACATTATTGTTTTTCCAGGATGGAGAGGAGACGGCCTATCTGGGCGTCCTTCTCCTTGATCTGGGCGTCCTTCTCCTTGATGCGCTCGTCGAGGAGCTCGATCTGGGCACGGAGGACATCGGGGCTGTCGGAATAATATTGGCGGTTGTCGATGGTGTTGCCGTTATTCTGTCCACTCAAGACCACGCCTGAACCGTTAGATATAGAATTATTGGAGGACTCCCCCCCTTTATCAAGTACTATCCAATCAAGGGAAATATCGGGAAAATTCTCGATAATTGTCTTAAGTTTATCGACACCTAGACTTTTACCACTGTCAAGAAAGCCCATTGACAGCCCAGTTTTCTGATAAAAACTATTCTTGCTAATACCTTTGCTTTCAAGGTATTGCTTTATCTTCTCTTTTTCTGTCATAAATTTTCTCTATTTTTATCTTGGAAATCAAGATAATTATCATAACTTTGCAATGTAAACACAAACGATATACAAATGATATACATTCTTAAATGAGCGAAGATAATAATAAAATATTCACAAAACAAATGAGTTATGAGTGCAGACAAGAAAATGGAAAGGACCTCTGTGGGCATCTGGAGGGTGTTCGCGGTGGTGGTAGCGGTCGCTCTGGCGGCAAACGCCGCTCAGGCAATGGCAGGAAAGGCGAATTTCGCGTGGTGGCATCTGCCGACGCTGATGATTTCGTACACGATGGGTGCGTGCGGAGACTGGCTCCGGAGGCTGTCAGCCGTCGCAAGGCTTATAATGATGCGATGGCGTGGCTGTTCACCGAGGAGGAAAACCCAGACCTGTGGATGCTGAAAGGCAGCACCACAAGGGACAGTGACGGACATATTCATTAATATTCATTGGTTATGGAAAAACACGATGTCAACAGGGACAAGTTCCTCGACTTGATGGCAAAGCACCATCTGGATGCCGGGGTGAACGTGGTGAGGCTCTGGAACAAGGCGCAGGAGGGTGATGACATCAGGCCGCTTGCGAGGGAGTTCATCGCTGACAGGCTTGGGCAGTGCCTTGCGGCTTGGGAGTGTGCCGCCGGTACATGGAGGTTCAACGACTCCGGAAGACCGGAGCTTGACTCGGAGAGATGGGACTTGGATCAGTTTATGGAATATCTGGGAAAGATACTTGAGGAGGATCTTGTTTACTGATATGTTGGCACATTACATCATAGAGGTTGCCGCCCTTGCGGTCGTGGCCGCATTGTTCTGGTGGGCGTTCAAGGAGGATGGCGATAAGTAATAGGTCTTGGCAAATCTATCAATTGAGGTCCTGAGAGAACCTACAACCGTAGCGCCGCGAGGCGTGAACAATTCCGCGATGCTCCGTGGGGAGCGACTTAAAAGCGAGTAGGCACAAATAACCTTTTTTGTCGAAAATCATAAGTTTTAGTCATTACCGGTTCGAGTCCGGCGCGGGATCTCAGTTTTATCAATTCAATTACGGCGTTAAGGAGCGTCGGGCGGTGAAAGACCGTATGTTTAGATAGTGTTGAGTTAAGTAAGTTTGACAGCCGGGAAAGACCGGCAATTCCCCGGAAAGGGCAGGATATGGGTCCCTGCCGGCACGTAGGCAGACTTGCGTAGGTTGTAAAAGCCCAGGAGGGCGGGGTCTGCTCCGAAAGCGTCGCGCGATGTGAGCGGTTCGATTCCGCTCCCGGGGGCGAAATCAATTAATCAGTAATATTATGAGTTCAATAGCACGAAAGATTCAGATCAGGCTGGCTCAGAGGGAGGCCAATGGAATAATCAAGTCACCCGTGGTGACAAAGACTGGGAAAGGCAAGCGGTACAGAGTGCAGCGATTGCAAAAATTCACCGCGGCAAGGTACTGCGGTGAATTACTCGAAAAACAGATCAGACACGACAATTGGAATTGAGATCAGTCGGAGGACTTGCCCGCAAGGGTCAGGATAGCCCGGTTGATGAACTCGGTCTTGTTGCCTTGATAGGAAGAGAGGAACGCGTCAACCTCGGGGGTGGACTGGAAGGTGTAGGACTTTCCGTGGGGCTTGGACTTGCGGCCCGCGCCGGAACGGGCGCCGCCCCAGGACGGAGACTCGGAAGGAGTTTGTGAAGATGACAGATTTTTGTTTTGCATACAATTTGTGTATTTTTGCAGCACCTACCAAAGGGGAGGCTGATCTCTCAGCCTCCGTTGGCGAACTAGATTGCGATTTCTATCGTGAATCTAAGTTTCCAAATCTTGATCGTAAATCTTGCGGACATACTTTTAAGACTTTGGTAGGTTTTTTCTTACTCCCTTTCAAGCGTTTCAGATTCCTCTTTCGCGGCTCTCCCTGAACCGCAATACAAAGGTACGCATTTATTTTGAATTACACAATTATTTTTCAAGTTTATTTATTTACCTTTTTTACTGAAAATCAATGAATAAAACAGAGAACTACGAATCCCTGAAGACTAAGATTCGTAAGATCGCTACCCTTGCCGAAAGCGGGGTTGGCGGAGAGGCCGAAAACGCCAGGAGCATTATGGAGCGGATATGTCTGGAACACGGTGTCAGCCTTGATGAAGTTCTGGCGGTCGAGGAGAGAGAACGGTATCGGTTTGAAATCGGCCGCAACAAAATTGACCTGCGTATCTTTACACAGTGTTATGCTAGGGTTACAGGCGAAAAAAGTATGTCGTATCGTCGAATGAGCCGCACGGCGATTTCCGTCGTAATGACCGCCTATCAATACGCCGAACTTTCCGCCCTATTTGAGTGGCACAAAGCTAATTTCCGGCGGGAGGTTGAGAACCAAATAGACATTCTGTTTCATGCCTACAGCTCGAAACATCGTCTATTCTGCAAGCGGTCGGACGATGTCCCCGACGATGAACTGAATCTCTCTCCGGAGGACATTCAACGCATTCGTGCGATTATGGCCATGAGAGAGAGCCTGAATGACAGCAAATATTACAAACAGATTGGCTATTAAAAAAAACAACTTAAACGGAATATGGAAATCAAGAAGATTTGGGAGACCGCGTCCCAGAAACAGCGGAACGAGCTGATGACTCTGATTGTGATGGACGGGGTGGCCTACCCTACGGCGTACTCGTGGTGCAACGGCAGCAGACGGCCAAAGCCACTCTATCAGGAGAGGATCCTGAAGTACGTGAAGGATGTCTTCGGAATTGAGTCCACCGCCGAAGAACTGTTCCCGGAAAGGAGGTAGTCATGTATGCGGACAAGGATTCAAGAGGTCTGGTCTCGGTGTTCGAGATGGACAGACCTGAATGGTCGGCACTCCGTGGAGCATGCCAAATGGCCATGCAGCTGTGGGAGATCCAGCTGACGGAGTTCGCCGGGCTTGAAACGGCCAGGATGCAGACTTGGGAGATTCAACGCAAATGCCACCTTGAGCAGCGCGTAGGTTTCGCGAGGAAGCTGATACACGAGATAGACCATGCGAACGAGAGAGTAGATGACGATTCCCGCCGGGGGTTGTTCGAGAACGTGAACAGCGGCCCCGCCTTAGACCCGTTTGACTTATGATTCCGGATTATGTAAAAGACCAGATCAAGGAGAGGGACATTGTCTCGATCATCCAGGGCGAGGGCGTTGAACTCAGGAGGGAGGGCAGCCGCTACAAGTGCTGCTGCCCTTTCCACGGGGAGAAGACACCTTCGTTCGTGGTGACACCTTCGAGGAACATGTATCACTGCTTCGGGTGCGGACGTACCGGCGATGCCATCAGCTTTGTGATGGAGCGGCGCGGCATGACTTTCTACGAGGCGGTGGAATATCTTGCCGGGAAGCTGGGGATAGAGTACGAGAAGAGGGAGCAGACACCGGAGGAGAAGGCTGCTGAGTTCAGAAGGTCACAGATGATGACCGTGAACAAGCTGGCGGCAGAGTGGTTCATCCAGCGCTACAGGGAGTCGCCAGGAGCCAGGGAGTACATCCTGAAGAGACGCGGGATCAAGGAGGAGACCGCCGAGCTGTTCTGCCTCGGCTACGCTCCTGAGAAAGGCGGGCTGAAACAGTACCTCACGGGGCTTGGCTGGAAGGAGGACGTGCTGCTCGCCGCCGGGCTTGTCAAGAGGAACGAGGATGACGGCACCGTCTACGACACGTTCAGGCACAGGCTGATGTTTCCAGTCTTCTGGACGAGCGGCTACGTGGCCGGGTTCTCGGGAAGGTACATCGGCGACAAGCCGGGTGTCCCGAAGTACCTGAACACGGGAGAGACCGAGCTTTACAAAAAGAAGGGGATCCTGTTCGGATGGCTTCAGGCCAACATGCAGATCTACGCCACAAAGCAGGCCTACCTTGTGGAGGGCAACCTGGACGTGTGCCGTCTGCATGAGATCGGAGTGAAGAACGCCGTCGCCCCTTGCGGGACGGCTTTGACCCAGGAGCAGATCAGCCTCCTGAAAGCCAAGGCCGAAAGGGTCACTATCATCGGGGACACCGACGAGGCCGGTGTCGAGGCGGCGCTGAAGAACGCGAGAATGCTGACGGAGGAGGGGCTTTCGGTCAGCGTGATGGAGCTGCCGGCGGATCTCGGCAAGGACGCCGACGAGTTCTTCCGGACGCACCAGCACGAGTTCGACGAATGCAACCTTCAGAGGACGCACGACTATATTCCATGGATCTGCGAGAAATGGATGGAGGGAGCCGCGTCCCAGACGGAGAAGGCGGCCGTGATCACCGAGGTCTGCAAGCTGCTGGCGAAGGTACAGGACCAGAGCGCCGCCGACATGTACAGGGAGGCGTTCACCAAGCGCTACAAGTTCGGCAGGATCTGGACGCAGGAATATTTCAAGGCGAAGAATGACCAGGAGCGCTCCGAGGCGAAGGAGGACGGAACGAAGGAGATGCTCCAGAACTATGGCTTCTACGTCAAGAACAACTGCTACTACGGTGCTTCCAGATCCGGGAACGATGTGAGGTGGAGCAACTTCACGATGACTCCGATCCTGCACATCCGTGACGAGAAGAACGCCCGGAGGATATTCACACTGAGAAACGTCAAACAGCAGGAGGCCGTGGTGAAGCTGAACCAGAGCGAGCTGGTCTCGTTCACCGATTTCAAGACGCGTGTCGAGACGGCGGGCAACTACGTCTGGGAGGCCACAGCCAACGAGCTCACCTCTCTTAAGAAGTTCCTCTACGACGGCACACCCTCAGCCGACGAGATCAAGCAGCTGGGGTGGCAGAAGAAATGGGGCTTCTACGCATGGGGCAACGGCGGATTGGACAACGGGACATTCAAGTCGGTTGACAAGTACGGGATCATCGACATCAAGGGTCAGAAGTTCTATCTTCCGGGATGCGCCCTCGACACGAGGGACAACACGCAGGGCTATCAGCTGGCGAGGAAGTTCGTCTACACGGAGACCAACAGCGTCTCGTTCCGGGAATATTCCGAGAGGCTGATCACCGTGTTCGGGGACAACGCCAAGGTGGCGCTCTGCTTCCTCTTCGCCTCGCTGTTCAAGGACGTGGTGACCTCGGTCACGACCTCTTTTCCCATCCTTTCGCTGTTCGGGCCCAAAGGTACCGGCAAGTCGGAACTGGGACACTCGCTGACTTCGTTCTTCATCGCCAACAACATCGCGCCAAACATCAACAACACGACCAAGGCGGCTCTTGCCGAGGCTGTGGCGGAGGTCAGCAACGCGGTGGTGCATCTTGACGAGTACAAGAACAACCTTGACCTTGAGAAGAGGGAGTTCCTGAAGGGTATTTGGGACGGTGCAGGGCGGTCGAGGATGAATATGGACAATGACAAGAGACGCGAGACCACGGCTGTGGACTGCGGGGTTGTGATGAGCGGTCAGGAGATGCCGACCGCCGACATCGCTCTGTTCAACCGGCTTGTGTTCCTGACATTCAGCAAGACAACGTTCAGCGACCAGGAGAAGAGGAACTACGAGAATCTGAAGCTTATCGAGAAGCGAGGGCTTACGCATCTGACGAACCAGTTGTTGCAGTTGCGCTCCAAGTTCCAGACGGATTTCAGAAGGGTTTGGGATGAGACTTTGTCGGACATGAATGACAGGGTGCGTTCGTACAATGTCGAGGACAGGACACTGAGGAACTGGGCTATCCTGCTGGCGGCCTACCGGGCTTTGAGGACGGACATCGATGTGCCGTTTGACAGCGAGGAGATATTCAGGCTTTGCTGCAAGGGTTGCGTGGACCAGAACCAGAAGACCAGACAGAACAACGAGCTTTCGGGCTTCTGGGAGATTGTGGAGAATCTGGTGGCATCCGGACAGGCGTACATCAACATCGATTATAAGCTTTGCGCCGGGGACCGTCCGTTCGCCATCAAAGAGTCGGACGTGCCGTTCGAGCCGAAGCACGGAGTGCGGTACATCTATCTGGCTTTCCAGCGGCTTTCGGCTCTCTATATGAAGGAGGGCAAGGACGTGAACGGCAAGGTGATCCCGAGGGATTCGCTGAAGTACTATCTTGAGCATTCGCCGGAGTTCATCGGTACGGCCAAGTCGATGCGGTTCAAGCTGCTGGAGAACAAGACCTACGTGTCGAGCAATCCGGAGACCGGCAAGAGCCGCGTCACCACGGCGATGGTCTTTGACTATGACGCGCTGAAGGTCAATTACGGAATAGATCTGGACATCTCTACGGACACGTTGGAGATTGGTGACAACCGCACGGCGGCCAGCATTCCCCCGCCGGTCGCCGAGCCTGCCGAAGAGACCGACGCCGAACTTTGGGAGAAATAAAAAACACGAGTTATATGAAGACATATAAATATAGAGCGGAATATTTGAAAACACCGATAGATTTAGACACACTAAACAGTTACGGCAGGGTTGGATATCAGTTGAAAGCGGTTATCAACAGAACAGCCGAGGGAGGAAAGATTCACTACATTTTCGAAAAAGAAGTGGATAGCGACTAATGGAGAACCTTCGGAGATATGTTCTATATTCAAGGAAGCAGGAGGAGGCGTTCAGGAACAGGTACGCCAATGTGATTGCGGCCAGGCGGCGGGTGTATGTGAAGTGGCTGCGGAGCCTCCCTCTTCTGGAATGGGTGGACTATCTCGTTCAGGTCTCACCACGAGACTACGAGGCTGTCATCGGCCTGATTTGCGTCTGCCATCAGGAACGCCTTGTCAGCATCACCTTCAGCTCCGATTACCGCCGGATTAGACGCGATCCGGACACTCCGGAGGAGTTGGAATCTGTGTTCGGTATGGAGAAGTGACGATACTTTTTTAGGAAAGGATTGGAAGTTAAGGAAAGAATGACGATATTTGCGCTAAAATTTAGCGATAACTAAAATAAGTGATGGCTGAATACTTGTACAAATTATTTGAGGATGTTGACAATGAGAATGACTACTTGTTCTTCAAATTGTTCATTGATGGGGAGTGTCAGTTTGAACAGTTCTATGAAAAAGTGACGGAGAATGCGAAGTCCAAGGATGCCAAAAGCATGGACAAGATCATCGCCTATATGGATATGTTCGGCCCCATATTGCTGCCGAAAGAGAAATTTCGCAACATCAAAGGGCTGAAAAGGGACGATGTCTTCGAGTTCAAATCCAACGACCTCAGAGTGTATGTGATACTTAGAAAGCCCCATGTCTATCTAGTCATGGGCGGATATAAGAAGAATCAAGACAAGGATGTAGCAGTTCTTGCCAAGAAGATAAAAGAGTTTTAATTATGAGCCGTGAAAGAGTATTAAGATCGCCGGCGTACTGGGCGGCGAAAATCCAGATGGCATTATACGAATGCGCGGAAAAGTTTATGAAGCGGAAGGGGATGAATAAAAAGCAGCTTGCTGAACATCTTGGAGTATCAGCCGGATATGTGTCTCAGGTCCTGAACGGAGACTATGACCACAGACTTTCCAAGTTCGTGGAATTGTCGATGGATTTCGGATATATTCCAAAAATCCAGTTTGTGCCTATAGATGCCGTCGTGGAAGAATGCGGACGCAAAGTGACCGCGAAAAGTTACGCCTGCGCAACATTCAAGCCTACTGATGATACTGAATATCTAAACGCTGCATAATATGGTAAAGTTCAGAATGACGGGGGTCACCATAGACCAGTTTGCAATACTTGCGGACGAATATGAGAAAGTGAAGGAATGGCAGGTGGATGTGGATTTAACCTCATCCTTTTCCTTGGATCCGTTGGAAGCTGCGATTAAGATGAAATTTCTTTTCAGACACCAAGACACAAAGATGTTGATGCTTGAACTTACATGCAGATTCAAGATTGACGGTGCGGAAGAGTTTGAGGTAAAAGACGGAAAGATGATTGTGCCATCCGGATTTGTGGCGCATCTGGCCATGCATACCGTCGGCACAGCCAGAGGGATACTCGTGTGCAAGACAGAAGGGACTCCTTATAGCCAATACATACTCCCTCCAATCAATGTAGCCGATATGATCACGAGTGACATAAGGATAGCATTAGATCAAAAAACTGCCTCCGAATAAAAAAGCGGCATCCTTCCGGGTGCCGCTTTTCGTCCTTTTGGAACGGGCGGTCGAGCGGTATTTTTGCGGAAAGGTGTGTGGCGATTACGCTACACAACACAATTCGCAGAAATAGCCATGACTCGGACAAACAATGAGATAAACCTCAGGCTGGTTGACTGGAGCCGGATCGGAGAGTCAGAGATGCCGATAATCCGCAGGAGCGGAACGACACCCCTAAAACTGACGGCCTTCAACTCAGCAAGAGCAGAAAGAAAACCATGCGGCGGAGTCCACTTCTTCATCGACGACTACCAGTTCGAGAGGGTGTGGAGGAATCCCTCGGCCTATGTCAACATGCTGGGACGCTTCCAGTGCGCACTCAGCCCAGACTTCAGCTTATTCGTGGATATGCCGGAGCCGATGAAGATCTGGAACGTGTTCCGGAACCGGCTGCTCGGAAGCTGGTGGCAGAAGAACGGCATCGATGTAATTCCATCGGTCAGCTGGGCTGATCCCGATAGTTTCAGATATTGCTTTGCTGGGATAGAGCCGAACGGCGTTGTCGCTGTTTCTACCATAGGATCAGGAAGATCAGGAAGGACAAGGAGCCTCTGGGGGATGGGAGCCGAAGAGATGGTCAGGAGATTACAGCCGCACACCGTGCTTGTCTACGGTGAAGGAATCCAGTTTGACCACGGCGGTGCCGAAGTAATAACGTTCAAGAACACCGGCATCGACAGGCTAAGGAGGATTGGAAATGGGAGGTAGAGGCAGTTTTTCAGGAGGCGGCGGAGGCTCGGTTTCCGAATGGTTCAATGAGAAGGATTTCAAGCATGAAGATGACATTGACGGAGCCGCTGTCCTTCGGCAGACCAAGGATACGAGTAACAAAGAACCCGTGTACGCCGGGAACAGCAACTGTTACATAATACTGGACAAAGATGAAGATGTACCCAAAAACATATGCTACTACAAAGACCATAAGCTTAAGTATAGCATAGATTTTGATTACAAAGGCAATAACATCAATGTGCATCAACACGCGTGGGAGTCTAGACCTGACCCCAAAGGCGGCAATGACATTATCTTCAGGAAAAGGCACGATAAAAGTAACATTTTGCCCGTGTCACAAAAGAAGCTTGGGCTTGTTAGAAAGATTATCAAAAAATATGGACTTGATGAACGATATAGAATCACGATTGAAGGCGGCTGAGGACAACATCATCGGCCTTGTGTACTATAAGAAAAAATTCACTGATGGAAGATGGCTGCCAAAAGAAGGCAAACCTTACCCAAAATATGGATACAGGGAAAGGATTCCTTTGGATCCGCCCAAGGACGTTCTGATTACCAGAGAGATGATCGGATGGGATAAAAGCAGCGTACTTGACGCCAAACTGGAAGGATGGGGAGACGATGTTTTGGGGTACTATATGGACATGCCCATAGACATCAAATTCCTATACGACAGGAGAATGTTTTTCATCGAAGGGGCTTGCCATGTTCATAGGGAGGGACGAGGCGGACTCTACGTCCTCTCCGAGGAGACAGTTCTCAATCCGAATTGGAACGGAGAATGGGACAAACGGTGGGACGGGCCGTGGGATACATTAAAGGAATGGTATATGAATGAGGATGCCGAAGTGTTTGCGAGGGAAGCCACCATCGATGGGATTCCGATAAGAAAAGTTCTCGATCATTCTCTCATCATTTCATTGATGTAAAACACAGACATAATCCATTTGCAAAGGGCGGATGAAGATCAGGTATCTTTGTCCGCCCTTACGATTTTTATTGGAGAGAAGTGGGTATAACGGGGATTTTAAGGACCAATAGCGAAAACCATAAGAAAAATAAGAATATTTGCTTACAAATTTCACGGATGATGGGATTTTCGAGGAAATTGAGGGGAATGAGGAGAATCAGTGTCATTGTGTCAAAAATCGGCACAAGTAAGAGAAATGCTTTCACCTATATTCAAATAGAATAACAGTTTATTTTATGTTACCTATTGTAATTCTTCAATTAATTACGTAAATTTGGAAAAATGTTTTTTGCTGAGGAAACGAAAAACCCCAACTACACTAACTACACTAACTACACTTGAAGTAAATGAATGAATATTAACGAAATAAGGTGTAGTTGCGGTGTAGTTGAAGAACTACACTCCAACTACATTCAACTACACTTGGGCAGTCTCCAACTACACTAACTACACTTTTCGAGGTGTCAACTACACCTCGAAAATAGCTAACTAATTGATAATCAAACATCGCTTCAAGTGTAGTTAGTGTAGTTGATGTTTTTGCGAAAAATGTGTCCAAAATATTTAATGAACTGCGAAATGCTCGATGTCAAATTGAAAGTGGATTCGCCGATGATGGCGGATTATCTGGCTTATCTGTTTCCGCCGGAGAGGCCAGGCGGGCCGCTGAAGGTCTATGCCAGAAACAGCCTGGGCAAACTGCTTGTCGCCCATTGCAAGGTGTCGGAATTTCCTCCGGAAGTGGAGGGTGAGAGGATCCTGAACCTTGAGCTGCCGAGCGACACCGCCACCGCCGCCATGAGAAACAAGTTCCTTTATTATGACAGGTACGACACGGCGGCGCTGAACATGGCCGTCTCGGCCTGCTTTGACATCGAGTTCAAGCAGTACTACCTCAAGGGCTTTGAGCTTGGCTTCCAGAAGAAGGACATCGTCACGGCGTTCATAGTCTCACGGGGGCTGTTCTCCACAGACAAGTTCGACACACTTCACAAGAGAATCTACCGGCGGGCGCAGCAGACGCTGGACAGACTTGTTGACAAGCTGCTGCAAAGAGTCTACTATTTTGACAGAAGCATTAACTTAAAGGGTTTGAAAGATGATCAGAATCATTGACACATTACAGGCTCAAAGCCTGGACAGGCAGGACGGCGTATGGCACAGGCTGGCGCTCATCCCTGCGACGGCCACCATCGAGAGGTCAGAGAAGGTCGAGGAGGCCGGCAGACTGGCCACCATCAAGATCAACGCATCTCTGTCGGAATCCTCGGAGGTTCTGCGGGACAACCTTGTCATCAAGGTCGGGTTCTGCCACGGGGGCGGCGAGATCTACGGCTCGGAGGACTTGCCGCTGACGTTCGAGATCAGCGAGACAAACATCCTTAAGATCTCCTGCGCCTACCAGTTCCCTGTTTATTAGTGTCCTTTCCCCGAAGAAGTCGCTCAGTATCTTTGCGTAAACATTGATCGAAGATGAAAGCTGACACATTCCAACTGGCAAGGGACATCGTGCAGGGGAAGTGGCTGGTCTCCAATCCGGACCGGCTGCTTCCCATCGCCCGCTCATTTCTCAACAAGACACCCGTGGAGATGGAGGTGAAGGCGGCAAGCGTCACCACGGTCTCCGACTCCGGTGCGCTGCCGGAAAAGGCCAAGCGTGTGGCCATCATCCCTCTTCACGGAACGATGACGAAGTACGACACTTGCGGGAGTTACGGCACAACGTTCATAGCTAAAAGGATCCGGGAGATGGCCGATGACGAAAATGTCATCGGCATAATCCTGGACATCGACTCTCCCGGCGGCAGTTCGTCCGCCATCCCTCCGATGATCGAGGCGATCAGCCACGCGAAGGCCGCCGGAAAGCCGGTCTACGCACATGTGGACTGCTGTGCCTCCGCCGCCTACTGGGTGGCCTCCCAATGTGACTCCATCTACATGGACAACGACCTTTCCGAGGTCGGCTCCATCGGAGCCATGGCCGTGTTCATCGACAGCACGGCTGCCGATCCTACCACCGGAGAGAAGACAATTGTCATCTATGCCGAGGAGTCTCCGGACAAGAACTTCGCCTACAGGGAGGCACTTTCCGGAAGGTATGAGGCTGCGAAGGCCGAGCTGAAGCCGCTGGTGGATCAGTTCAGGGATGCCGTAGTGGCCGGAAGGCCTACCATCCACAAGGATCAGGACGGGGTTCTCTCGGGAAAGATGTTCCTCACCGCCGACGCGCTGCGCCTGAACATGGCGGATGCCAGGAAGACTCTCCACGAGACAATAGATGCGGTCTTCGCACTTGCAAGCATTTAACCAATCTTTTTCATAATGGACAAGAAAACACTCAACAACTCGAAGATGGGCAGACTCGTCGCCCGTCTCTTCGGCAAGAGCGAGCTTGACGTGAAGGACGGCAAGGTCTCCCTTACCGACCAGGAGCGCCAGAAGGTTCTGGAAAACTACGGCCAGGACTTTCTCGACAAACTCGAAAGCATCAACCTTGAAGAGGAGGCTGATGCCGTGACCCTTTTCGACGCGGCTGTGGCCGCCAAGACGGCGGAAGCAACAGCCGCGCTGACAGCACAGATCGAAAAACTACAGAATGACGTTGTCTCGCTGGCATCTGAGCCGGAGCCGAAACCGACCGCCTCTGGAGCGGAGGTGCCGCCGCAGACGAAGGTCTTCAACATCAACATGGCCGCCGTTCACAACAAACTTGTGCGGGAGGCTCTTGATTCCGTCAATCCGTACGCCTTCGCAGCCATGGACGACGCTACCATCGACATCAAGGATCTCAACGCGGAGTTCTCCATGGTGATGCCTCCGAAGATGAAGCTGGAGCTGCTGAACAAGAGGATCTACAACGGATTCGACGACGCGAAGCACATGACCCGCATCCAGTCCAACACGGACTACATCGCCTCCGCGGCCATCATGTCTGAGGTCTCCCAGCAGTTCACCCCGAAGTGGACGCCTAAGGGAGCCGCGAAGTTCACTCCGATCCGCATTCCTTACCGCCGCCACAAGCTGAACGTGCTGATCCAGCCGGCGGAGGTGCTGAAGAGCTGGCTGCTCTATCTCTACGAGCAGGGCAAGACCATGGCGGACATGCCTATCACCCGCTACATCATCGAGAACCACATCCTTCCTAAGGTTCTGGATGACATCACCATCTCGATGATCGCCAAGGGTAAGTTCATCGATGCTGGTGTTGTCGCTGACGGTGACACCGGCAAAGCCGCCAAGAACTCGATGGACGGTTTCGAGACCATCCTTGTGGAGGGCAAGTCCGACGAGAATTGCAAGATCAACTACTACAAGGCGGCAGCCGACCCGATGGCGATGTCGGATTCCGAGCTCCTCGCCTACATCGACGGCTTCGTCGACAGCATCTCCGGACTGTTCGCACACATCGTGACCATCCACTGCTCCGAGCAGCTGCTCACCCGCTACAAGAGGGCGGACTTCGCCGTCAACGGCAAGTACACCGGCGTGGAGAATGACGGAAGCATCCGCTTCACCAACTTCCACCTCGTACCTCTGAAATCGATGTACAACTCCCCTATCATCTTCGCGACCCCGAAGGAGAATTTCGTGGAGCTTGTGGATCTCTCCAAGGCGGAGAACTGCATCGTCAAGATCGAGGAGCAGAACTATGACGTGAAGGTGTTCGGCGAGTACTCCCTCTCTACGGGCTTCAAGATCGCCGAGGCTGTGTATGCCGCCGTGCCTGATGGCTACACTCCTGTCGAGAGCATCGTCTCCGATGTCCCTGACACCAATAAGTGGGAGAACGGAAAGAAGGCCACCCAGTCCGTAGACGGTGGCGCATAACGAATAATGACCAAGAATATGGCTTACGTAAAATCATCAATTCCTAGACCTGGTGACGGCGCTGGTTGCGCCGCCACCAGAAAATCCCAGATCATCCTGGTCGATGTGGAGGATGTCGAGACCGAACCTACACGCGAGGTCGGAAATTGCAACGTGACCGGTGACCTCACCCTGAAGGCCGAGGCCAAGGCCATCTCCATCTATGCGACCGCCTCCTCCATCCAGGTGACGGAAGAACTCTCCGGAGATCCTGACGCGGAAGGCATCAAGACCGGCATCGTGTTTGACCATCCGGGCAACTCGGTCGCCATCAAGAACTTCATCGAGGTGTTCAAGAACCGTGGCGTGATCGCCATCGTGCAGGAGTGTGACGGTACGGATTCCGGTCGCCCCCAGATCATGGGGCGCGTCTGCAACCCGCTCAGGCTCTCACTTGAGACCAAGATGGACGGCGAGGCCACGAAGAGGACACTCACCTGGAAGCAGGCGCTTCCTGACAAGTTCCTCGCCGGCGAGTATTCCGGAAAGATGCCGGCGGTCGCCGAGGCCGCGGCCTCCGCTGTGGGAGGAGCCTAACGGATGGCCAAGGGTGACAAGACCAAGGCGGCTGTCAGGAAAGATACCCCAACCGCCGAAGTCTCAGACGGAGGAGCCAGACTGGTTGTCTGCGCCTACGAGGGTACGGACATCCAGTTGTCCAAAGTCTGGGAGAGGATGACAGGCACAAGGCCTGTTGTCATCACTGTCGGACCGGATGACGACATCCGGGACATCCTCGCAGGAGTCATCGCCGACAACAGCGTCGCCGATGAGTTCGTCCTTGTCCCGGCCAACTGCGTACCATGCTCCCCGATCTCCATCGGGGAGCTATCCTCGCCAATCGTGTTCGTGGATGTCGAGGGCAACAAGGTGTTCGGCGAACGGCTGCCTAAACCGTTCTCGAAAGAGAGGCTGGTGGAGGCGCTTCCCGCCGAGGGACAGACCGCAGAGGAGTTCCTCAGGGACTACTTCAAGAAGAATCTCCACCGGCCTGTCGAGGCCGGATTCCGCTTCGGCAACATCGTCACACCGGTGTACCGCGCGAACCCTTGTGAGCACATTGTCATCGAGGCGTTCGTCCGAAAGAAGTTCGTCTTCGCAACTCCTCAAGGCTATGCGGCCATCACGCGACTGATTGACCAGTACCTGCTGAATGAGTAACGAGATTGACAGATGGATAAGTTCGGGAGCCGAGGTCATTGAGGGACTTCGGCTCTTGAGTATATACGCGCCCAACAGGTGGCTGGACGCTCTTGTCAGGAAGGCTCCGGAGGAATATTCACGGCTCCTGAAGAAGACCTTGCTTCCGTTCGCCGACGGGATTCCGTTCTCGCGGACACTGGCCAAGGGCGGACGGTTCCGGGAGGACTGGCCATTCCTGTCCGAGCCGGACTGTCCTACAGAGCTGAAGGCTCTGGCCGCGGACATGATCTCATCCTGGCACAACTATGTCAACGCCCACGAGGATCTGTTCAGTTGCACCACTCCGGAAGAGTGCTATGAATGCGCCGAAAAAACAATAAGAAATTTTTCTCAAAATTCAAGTTCTCGCCTTGAATTTCAATATTATAAGGAGCATCACCGAATCCTCGGCAAACACCCGATCTTCGCCTTGTCTAGGAAGATGGATGATCTTCGCCGGCTGCCGGTCACAAGTCTCATCCGGAAAAGGCGGAACGTCCAGGATTCCGTCTGGCGCGCCGAGCGGGAAATCAGGAAGGGCGACCGTCCTGACCTGAAAGTGTCAAGAGAGGATAGGCTTGCGCGTCTGCGGATGACCCTCAATGAAATCAACCGAATGATAGAAGAATATGAAGGCACTGACCCCGGAACTACTCGATGATCTTTCTTCCCTTGCGGCACTTGGCTGGACAGATGCCGAGCTGGCCGGATTTCTGGACATCACGGAAAGACAGTTAGCGGCCATTCTTGCTGATCCCACATCGACGGATGATCCAAACATCCGTGATGCCATCAAGCGCGGCCAGCTTGAGAAAAGGGCAAAGATCGAACTTGCCGTCGTGCGTGGAGCGATGGGTGGCGACTCTGGCTCCATCGACCAGTTCCGGGACATTGTCCGGGACAAAAGCTTCTCTATCTCGAAACTCGACCTGTTCGGAGGAGCGGAGAAAGAGGGAGCCTTCGAGAGAATCCAGGAATATATCGCCTCCGGCTCAAAGGGCGACCTCTCCGACAAGGAGCGTGTGTACATCGACCTGCTGACACTTGTCTATTCATTGGACGGCCAGTACGGCAAGCGCCGGACGGTCAGGTTCCTGACCAGCGAACCTTTCGGCCTTTCCTACCAGCGGGCCGCCGACATCTATTCCGAGGCGATGGAGCTGTTCTACTGCAACCGCAAGGTCTCCAAGGATGCCTTGCGCAACAAGATGGCAGATCAGTTCGACACCCTCTATGTGGCGGCGAGGGATGCCGCAAAGACCTCCAAGGACTACGCCGTGGCCGCCGATATCCTCGTCAACAAGGCCCGCGCCCTCCAGCTGGACAGGGACGATCCGGCGAAGCTTCCGGCAGAGGTCTACCAGCCGATGTTCCGACTGCTTTCGACCACGCCTGAGTCCATCGGACTTCCTGCCGCCAACCGCGACGAGCTTGAGAGGCAGATCGAGACGGTGGTCGCTCCGGAGGCGGTCAAGAGACGTCTCAGGACCGACGCCGGCATCACGGATCTCGACATTGTAAAATATCTAGAGGATGCAAAGGAAGAGAGTTAAGCCCGGATCCACACAAGCAGCCTCCGTCCAGTACCAGAACCCGTTCGCCCAGATCGTGTCGCTGGCCGGAGCGTGCCAGAACCTCCAGGTGGTCGGACGTGGCGGAGCCAAGACCACAGACATACAGGCCGAAAGACTTCTGGATGTCATCTATGACATGCCTGGCGCGCCCGTGGTCTGGGTGGCCGACACGTTCACGAACCTGAACGCCAACATCCTCCCATCCGTTCTGGAGGGGCTGGAGCGAAAAGGACTCCGTGAGGGTGTCCACTATGTCATCGAGAAGGAGCCGCCCACCTTTACAGATGCGGAAAAGGCTGATCTCCCGGACTGGCTGAAACCCCATTTCTGGAAACCGTTCAACAAGCTGGTCTCCTACAAGCGCACCATCATCTTCTACACCGGCACCAACATCCGGTTCGGTTCCCTCGACCGTCCGGCCACACTGGCCGGAGCATCCTATGTGTTCGTCTTCGGAGACGAGGTGAAATACTTCCGTGAGGACAAGATCTCCAATCTTCTGAAGGCAGTCCGTGGCTACAGGCAGGAATATGGCCACAGCGTCTTCTACCGGGGATTCAGCTTCACCACCGACATGCCCGACACCACGCACATCGGGGAATATGACTGGATCCTGAAATACGCCCGGAACATGGACATCCCGGCCATCGTGCTGGTGCTAAAGGCCGGACTGGTCTACAACGAGTGCCTGCACGAGGCTGCCGCCGCCAAGGACAAATGGTTGAAGACCCACAGCGGCGAGGATCTTAACATCTACCGCGGCAAGTGCCGTGTGGCCGAGCAGTGGAAGGCGAGGTGGACGGAACTGAGGATGAGAAAGGAAGCCAGAACGTTCTTCATGCTCGCATCCTCGTACATCAATGTGGACATCCTCACTGAGCAATGGTTCGGGGATGCCATCGCTGGCAAGCTGCCTGACCTGAACACGGCCATCCTGTCGATGCGTCCGTCCCTGGAATCCGGCGCCCGCTTCTACACAGCCCTTGCCGAACGCCACTTCTACTACGACGGCACGGATGAGGATGCCTATGACGGTTTCGGGCTGCTGGATAGGGAGGATTGCAGGGTGCTGAAATATCTCGATATCGACAAGCCATTGATGGCGGGAGTGGACTTCGGGAATATGTGTTCGATGTCCATCGCCCAGAACGACATCGAGAAGGGTCGCGCGTGCATACGTGTGGTGAAGTTCCTCTACACTTTGGCTCCCGAATATGTCCCTGACCTCGGAGAGAAGTTCCGCGCTTTCTTCGCTCCGATGAGGAGCAGAACCCTGATGCTGTACTATGACCGCGCCGGCAACGCCTACAAGTCGGTGGGAGAGGATCAGGTCAGCAAACTCAAGAAGTCCATCGAGTACGATGGGAACGGTCGCCGCACTGGTTGGACGGTGCAGCTGATGTCCATCAACCAGGGCAACATCGGCCAGCCGGAGGAATACTCGTTCATGCAGGAGATAATGAGCGAGCGGAATCCGAGACTGCCGGTGATCCGCATAGACGCCTACGCCGCCAAGAATCTAAAGCTGTCGCTGGAGAGAGCGAGGACTGCTGTGCGGAATGGTGTCGTGTTCAAGGACAAGAGAAGCGAGAAGCTGCCTGTCGAGCAGCTGCCTACCGAGTCCACCAATCCGTCGGACTCGTTCAAGTACCTCGTGATGACCAGGCAGCTTCGCGGCCTGGCAAGCGGGAAGACGTTGCTGCCGTCCGCGGCTGTCGATCCGAAGGCGGTCGGAAAGAGTAGCCGCTGACACACCCGCGCGCCATATATCACCCCGGAACGGAATCGCAATTGCGATTCCTCGGCAGGGCGGCCCGGGGTCTTCTTCGACCGAAAAAAGCACCGTTTCGCGCCCTCAGGACGCAAAGTACTGTATTTCACTCATTTGACGGGAAAATATTCATAAAAGAGTGTCTGTCTGCTGTGATTTCAACGGTTTCCGCTGTCGTTTTGGGCTTCAGCGCGCGCTTCAACAGAAGCCCCGGCCACCATGTTCCGGTTGTCCGGACGCACCCGGCGGCCTTCTCCGATGTCCTTTATCCAGGCGTGGCTGACGCTAACTTTGTGATATGAACGTATATGAAGCACTGGCCGAGATGAGGCGACTGTCCGAGGAAGACAGGAGCTTCAGTTTCTCGTTCATGTCCTACAATCCATCGAAAGGCACGTCCGACGGCATCGTCTACGTCCACCGCGGGATCCTGCGGCACAGGGAGATGAAGGAACACAACAGGAACGCAGATCTCATCGAGGGGTACATGGATCTGGAGACCGGAGAGCCGCGGCGTTTCTACCAGCCGCTTCTGATGACATTCAACGGACAAAAACTGATACTAGTATGAGCAGAATCGAGAAGATATCCGACCACACGTCCGTCCTGCGGCTGAACGACGGACGGGCTTTCGCGCTTTCCAACAGGGTGGACAACAGCCTTGACTCCGTGTTCTGGATGGCACAGCAGAGAAACTGGGAGCAGCTGCCCCAGACCGTCTGCGGACAGAAGATCGTGCCGTTCGGCCACGACAACAACCTCCCCGTCCACCTTCGGGACATCCTTGACGAGAACAACCTCGGACCGGGAATCCTTGAGAGACAGATGGGGCTCCTCTACGGGCAGGGCGTGTTCCTTAACCGGCTGGCTTACCAGGAGGGGAACATCGTGCATCGCTGGGAGGAGGACAGGGAGATACAGGCATGGCTGGACAGTTGGGACTATGTCAGCTACATCAAGGGATGTATGACCGACTATCTGCACCTGAAAGGATTCTTCGACGCCAAGTACCTTGAGAAAGGCAGGAGAATAGGCAGGGAGCCACGGATTGCCTATCTTGAGCATATTCCATCCAAGAACGCAAGGCTGGAGTGGACGGACAGCCGGGAGATCAAGGATGTCAGGCACATCGTCGTGGGGGACTTCGAGCATTCCTGCGTCGGTACCGGCGTGAGGGTCTATCCGGTCTATGACAGGAGGAATCCGGGACGGTTCGGAGCCTCGGCTTCGTACAATCACACATATTCATTCGCAAGGGATTTCTACGCCGTGCCTCAGTACTGGGGAGCGCTGCGCTGGATTGTCAAGGGTTCCGAGGTCCCGACCATATTCAAATACGTCACGGACAACGGCATCAACCTCGCCTATCTGGTGAAGGCTCCTAAGGAGTACTGGGAGGAGAGGCGCGACCGTCTGAGGATGGCAAACCCGACGTGGGATGACACCAGGATCGAGAACGAGATAAGCACCCTGACTGATGAGCTCCTGCGCCAGATGCAGGACGTGCTGAGCGGAAAGGAGAACGCTGGAAAGTTCTTCTACTCGCTGGACATGCCTTCGGAGAGCGGAACAGGGCGGGTGTCCTGGTCCGTGGAGGCCATCGACCAGAAGATGAAGGATTTCGTGGAGGCGCAGCTGAAGATCTCGGAGGCCTCGGCATCGGCGATCACCTCGGGGATGGGTCTTCACCCGTCGTTGTCGAACGTGATGGTGAACGGCAAGCTGGCATCAGGATCGGAACTGTTGTACGCCTTCAAGCTGTTCCTGCTTTCGGACACGGAGATCGCCTCGCAGACGATTCTGGAGCCGGTCAACCAGGCGATAGCGTTCAATTTCCCGGGCAAGGGACTGAAACTTGGGTTCTTCCACAGGCAGTTGTCGGCGGAGGATGCCCTTACTTCCTCGGCCAGGATTAAAAATCAGTGATTATGATGGATTTGTTCAACAGAAATCGGGACGGTTCCAAGGAACTTGAGGATCTGACCGGCCAATGGTACGCTTCTTCTCCTTTCAGGCTGATCGAGACGGAGATCCGGTTCGCCACCGATGAGGTGGCGCGGCTTGTGAGTCCGGAGGTGGTCAAGGAGGCCGCGGAGGCTTACGATGAGGATGAGAAACCGGAGCTTGTGGCCGCTGTGAGGCTTCCGGTGGCGTGTCTTGCGTTGATGCGTTACGCCAAGCTTTCATCCGTGTCACACGAATCGACCGGACGGAAGGTCAAGATCGATGACAATGAGAGAAGTCCTTACGAATGGCAGATAGACAGGGATGACAGGGCAATGAGGGAGCGGTATTTCAGGGCTCTGGACGCTTTGTACACCTACTTGGAGACTTCCGGCAACGAGAACTGGAAAGCGTCGGCCAAGAGGACGATGACGGGCGAATCCATTGTCAGGAATATTCAGGAGTTCGAGGCTGTCTATCCCGTCGATGGAAGCTACTATGTCTATTATCTGCTCCAGGCGCTTGTGATCGAGCGGCAAAGGGCGGTGATAGGACCGTTCGCCGGGGATAAGTGGGCTTCCATAGCCGACGGCTCGGCTGACGAAAGAGTGCTCTCGCTGGCCAGAAGGGCGGCCATACTGAGCGCCGTGATAGTGGCAGGGACGAGATGGAGCCTTGAGGTGTTCCCTATCGAGATCGCAAGGCGGTTCTCCCCTACCTATCAGGGCAACAGGTCCAACCGTGTGGCCACGATGGATGAGATTGACTGGTACGTCGGCAATCTGAAAAGTGAGGTCAAGGACGCTTTGACGGATTTGTCGGCGCTGATCAGCGAGGAGAAGGTGGACCCTAAGCTTTTGCCTGTGAATGACAGGAGGAACAAATTCTTTACCACCGAGTGATGAACACGATTGAGGTTTTCGAGACCGGTAAGGTCGTACAGGTGCCTGGTTCGTGGAGTGAGATGACTCCGAAACAGGTGCGTGGGGTGTTCCGGATCTTCGAGTGGTGTCTTAGGCGTGGGAAATCGCCGTTGGACTTCAATGTGAGGGTCTTGTGGATGCTGCTTGGGGTGCGGAGGACTGTCAAGGGATGGTTCACGGACATATTCAATGGCTCTTCTTCTGTCAGGGATGAGAATGTCTATCGGATGTGTGAGAAGTTTCTGAGGTTTCTGTTCTCGGAGGAGTCGGCGGCGTTGACGTTTGATTCGGTCGCGAATCCGATGCCGGTGGTCCGGTCGGGGCTTGTGAGGCTGTACGGTCCAGGGGAACTGCTTCAGGATCTGACTTTCGGGGAGTTCAGGCACGCATCCGCCGCAATCAACAGGTTTTTTAGGAGCCACGAGCCGGAGGATCTGGATGAATGCATCGCTTTCCTGTACAGAAGACGTTGCCGGAAGGCCAACAGGGCAGGCCGGATGGTGCCGGATGTGGACCAACGGAATGCACGTGGGCATATTCATAGAGCGTCGAGGTTGAAGGGGTGGCAGAAGAATCTCGTGATGATGTGGTTCGCGGCTTGCTTGAAGTACCTTCAGTCGGGTGTTCTGGAGATTAACGGGGAGGAGGTTGATTTGTCGAAGCTGTTCGCCGGGGATGAGAAAAGTTCGGGAATAAGCTTCGGGTGGAATGATTTGTTGGTCGAGGTGGCTAAGGAGAACACGCTTGGCAACATTGACAGGGTGGATGAGGAGCCGTTGTTCTCGGTGCTGTCGATTATGTGGCATAACTATAAGGAGAGAAAGAGAAATGAGCAGATTATCAAGGCTTCAAAGGCTCACTGAGTACCTTGCGGGGTTGAAGATCCATTCCTGCTGGTGTTGTGAGCACATCGATCCGATTTGCACGACCGCGCAGTCGGACGCCACTTCCAAGCTGGCTCATCTTTCGGGTGTGCAGGTTCTCGTGGCGCGTCCGGAGGTACATCAGCGCGGGGATTCGGACACGTTCCGGGAAGAGTTGGGGACGGTGATCTTCGTGTTGGAGAAGGGGCTTGGGCTGGACAAGACGGAAGAATCGGAGAATGAGCAGTATTCACGGCTTCTGGAGATTGCGGATCTGATTCTGGCCTATATCGCCGAGGAGACCTCAAGCCAGAACTGCCGTCTTGTGACGGGTTTGGCGTTGGCTTCGGTGGATGTGGTTCCGGAGGCAAGCGTCTTCGGCGGCTGGAGCGGGTACAGCATCGAACTATCATTTGAGTGATGGATGTCAGGGCGCGTTTCGTTAGTGAGATCCTTCAAGATGAGGGACAGAGGCTTCTGATGAATCAGGGCAAGGCCATTGAGGCAAGGGTCAAGAAGCGTTCCGGGCGGCTGGAGTCGTCCAGGAGTGTTTCTGTGACCGGCGGGAGCGGCGCTTCGGGGACTTTGACGTTCGTCCACGTGGCCTACGAGCGCTTCCTGGACATGAAGCGCCTCCAGCGAGGAGACCAGTCCGTCAAGAGCAACCGCAGGATCCACAACCGCTATGTCTTCGGCGCTTTCGCCTCCATCGCCGAACGGCTGATGAACGAGTTCACGGAGGATGCCGTCGCCCGGATAAAGGCGGCGGATCAGGGCAAACAATAAACTATTATCTATATGGCTAAAAGAATTACGGATGAGGATCTTCGGCTGAACCTGATTGTCAACGGGGATGGCGGCAGGAAGGAGATGCTTGCGCTGGACAGGCAGATGAAGGATTTGCAGAGTTCGACCAAAAGGACCAGGACTGAACTCAAGAATCTTGAGAAGGCTGGCAAGACCGGCTCACAGGAACACCAGAACCTGACGAAGACCCTGAAAGACCAGGAGAAGACCCTGACGGAATGCCGGGAAAAATACAACAAACTCAGGGATGCCATTTCCCTTGAAAACAAGACATTGGCGGAACTCCGGAACCATCTGAAACTGACGCAGACGGCTCTTAGCAAGGCCGTTCCCGGGACGGAGAACTGGAAGAAGCTTAATGCCGAGGTCCAGCAGACCAAGGCAAGGCTTAAAGAGCTTACCTCACAGTCCGGGCAGACCAAGGGTGCGCTTGAGAAACTATCAAGCGTCAAGGCCGGAGCTTTGGCGGCATTCGCAGCTATCGCCGGGGCAGTCAGAGGCGTGGCAAGGGCGTTCCAGAAGATAGTGGACTTCGAGCAGGCCAACGTCAACCTCTCCACCATCATCGGCAAGAACGTCAAGGACATCGAGGCGCTGACATATTCGGCGATGGAGCTTGGACGGACCACTGAATACACCGCCTCGCAGGTCACGCTGCTCCAGACAGAACTCGCGAAGCTGGGTTTCAAGGAGGGTGCGATCATGCAGATGCAGGAGTCCGTCCTGCACTTCGCCACGGCCATCGGGACCACCCTCCCGGAAGCGGCGGCGATGGCGGGAGCGACACTGAGGATGTTCGGGCTTGACGCCAAAGACACCGCCGACACCCTCGGGGTGCTGGTGCAGGGAGCCAACAACAGCGCGCTGAGCTTCTCCTACTACCAGACAGCGATGGCCACGGTCGGACCGGTGGCGAAGACATTCGGTTTCTCGCTCAGGGACACGGTCGCCCTGCTCGGCACACTGGCCAACGCCGGGTTTGACGCCTCTTCCGCGGCCACTGCCACAAGGAACATCCTGCTTAACCTCGCGGACTCAAGCGGCAAGCTGGCGGTGGCCTTAGGCAAGCCTGTAAGCACATTCCCTGAACTGATGTCCGGGCTGAGACAGCTGAAGGCGCAGGGAGTTGACCTTAACACCACGTTGGAACTGACCGACAAAAGGTCTGTCTCCGCCTTCAACACGTTCCTTGACGGAGCGGACGCTGCCTTGGCTCTGAGGGATTCGCTTGAGGATGTCAACGGCGTGCTGAAGAATACAGCCGAGGAAAGGATCAACACGGTCGAGGGTTCCGTCAAACTGCTCCAGTCCGCATGGGAGGGGCTGATCCTCTCGTTCAAGGAGTCCGCCGGACCGATTAAGAGCGTGATTGACTGGCTGACCCGAATGGTGGAGGGGCTGACGGAGCTGATCAATCTTGGAGGCCGTCAGGGATTCTTCTCCGAATATTCACAGGCCTTGGCTGAAATCAACCCCGAGACGGATCTGGGGCCGGGGGTGACGATGGAGAGATACATCGCATCCACCCGGGAGCAGTTGAAGAAAGAGGCAGAGGCCGCCAAGGCGAAGGCTGATTCGCAGAATGGGTTCGGAAGATGGTGGAGCGGTTCTGGCGACGCCGCGGAACTGGCAGCGAACAGACTCGAAGGATTCGACCTCGCCGCCGCCCAGTACCTGAACGCGTCCGGTGGCGGAGCCTCCTCCTCTTCCTCCCCGTCGGGATCAACACCGCCATCAAACCCACCAAGCCCCCAAAATCCGCAAAAAATCAAAGCCCTCTGGTCATTGAGCAATGACGAGGCGTTCCTGACGGCCAAGGCGGAGCTGACAAGGCGGTACAACGAGAAGGAGATCACCTCACAGGAGGAATATAACGAAAGGCTCTATCAGCTGGAGGTGGCGACATTGACGGCTCGGCTGTCGGCTCATAAGGATAAGGGGGCGGACAGAGCCAAGATCGAGAATGAGTTGCAGGAGAAGATCAAGAAGCATTCGGAGGATGCGTTGAAGAAGCGGCAGGAGTACGAGAAGAAGGCGGCGGAACTTAGCAAGGAGGGGACGGCCATCATCAACGAGGTGGAGACGGAGAAGACCAAGGCGGCTATGGCCGGTGAAGAGGCTCGGTACCAGGCCGAACTCAAGAAGTTCAAGGAGACGCAGGTGCTGTACGAGAATCAGGCTGCGGTGTTGGTGGCTATTGAGAAGAAGCACCAGAATAAGCTATCAAAGATAGCACAAGATGGTTTTGACAGGCGCATTGCTACAATGGAAAGCGGCTACAAAGTTGATCGAGCTTCCATAACCGCAGACTATTCAACACAAATAGCGGCAGAACGCCCAAACTCCAGCAAGGCCGCCACTAAAACGAAAGAGCGTGATTATGCTCTTCTGGAACTGGATTTGAAACACCTTGAAGAGCTCAAAGCAGAGCTGGAAAAGATAACTGCTGATAAAAACGCTCTTGGTATCAAACTATCCCAAGAAGATCTTGCCAAGTACAACCTAAAACTTGAAGAGACTAAGGCCAAGATCAACGAGTTGACCGTCTCAAAGGCCAAAAGCGATGGTGGATTCTTCTCCGGTACTGGAAAAGGGAGCCTGTTTGGTGTTTCGCAAGAGGAATGGAACACTTTTTTTGCGAACATCGATACCGGCAAAAATAAAGCGGAAAATCTTGCAACAGCTCTAAATGCTGTTGGAGGACTATCGCAGGAAGGCTTCCAGCTGGCAAGCAAGGCGATCGAGCTTACCAACGCCAAGGAAAACAAGGCATTCAACGAGTACAAGAAGAACAACGAGAAGAAAAAGAAGGATCTGAAATCCAGATATGATGCCGGATTGGTGTCACAGGAGCAGTACAACGCGAGGGTCGAGGAGATGGAGGCTGAGGAAGAGGCAAAGCGCGAGGAGATGGAGATCAAACAAGCAAAGAGGACGAAAGCGCTCAATCTTGTGCAATCCATCATCAACACGGCTTTGTCGGTCACCAAGACCTTGGCGCAATGGGGCTGGCCAGCCGGTGCGGCTCCTGCCGCTATCGTTGCCGCTTTCGGAGCGGCGCAGACTGCATTGATCGCGGCGCAACCGATAGGTGCGGAGGAGGGTGGTTTCGTGAACACTCGGAGGGCTCAGGATGGAAAGGCGTTCAAGGCACGGTTGTCTCCTGACAAGAGAGGCTTCGTCTCCTCCCCAACCGTGCTTGTGGGTGAGAACGGCGGTGAATATGTGATCCCGGCTGACGGACTGAGCAATCCGACATTGCTGCCGTTCGTGGCGACGATGGAGGAGGCTCGGAAGGCTGGAACGTTGAAGAGCCTGAACTTCGAGGCGGTCTATCCTGTGGGAGCCGCTATCGGTCGGGAAAGCGGTGGGTTTACGAACACTTCGACAGGCTCAGTGACTGGAAGCGGCTCGGTGCCCGGAGGGAATGTCGCTTCGGCAAGGTCAGCGACCGATGAGAAGTTGCTGGAGGCTATCGAGCTGCTGAACAAAAGGCTCTCCGTTCCGATCAAGGCTGATGTGTCGATGCTGGGGAAGAACGGGATCATCGAGCAGACGGAGAAGTACAACAGGGCTAAACGCCGGAGTACCTACGGCAGGTAGCGAAAGTTTTTCTGCATTTTTTTCGCAAAACACTTGGAAATTGAAAAACGAAGTTGCATATTTGTGATGCGAAACATATTTGATGGCACTCTTTAGCGGCTGATTTTATCCCGTTATGGATTGCTGACATATTTTTAAGGGAAATTTGCCCTCCGTATGGTCGTTACCGGCGAAAGCGGTGACAGTATTTGGCCGCAAGGCTTCAAATATGTTTCGCAGACCTTAGCGGAGGGTTTTTATATTCAATTAGTTATGCGAAACACTAATTCAAACAACGCGGCTGCTGCCGCTGAAAGCCACAAGATCGGGGCTGATTCATTCATCATCGAGACCAGGATTGAGCTGTTCCGGATCGCTGACCGGTTCTCCGAGTGGGAGAAGCGGATGTGCGAGAGCAAGGAACTGCTGATGGACGGAAGGCTCGACGATGAGATCAGGACGATGAACACCGCCTTCTACCAGTTGGACGAGGCTCTGAGGAGGATCATGAACGAGGAGTTGGAGTTCGACATCCTCCGCCACGACACCGTTACGGAGTGATTTTTGCAAGGATTTGTCTGACAATTAATTCTGAACGAGTATGAGAAGGTTAATCATTGCTGTTGCTATAATGCTGATAGGGTTCGGCGGGACTTGCTTCGGAAGGAAGCTGGCTGATCCGGACACGCTGGCGTTCAAGAAGACATATTCGATGCCAGAAAAGAACATTGATGAAATCCGAGAGGCCGTAAGAGAATGGCCACAAAAGAATATTGGGTTGGAATATTCGCGTTCCAGTCTGGATTGGACAACAAAAAGTTTTCGAGGCCGGTACTTCGATGTTCTTTTCGGCAAAACAAGAGGTGATTTGTTCGGAGATGTAATTCTTGTCTTCCGTGATGGGAGTTTTGATCTGGTGTTCAAGAACATTTCAGCGCAATGGCGAAATAATTTTGTAACCTGCATGTCAACCAACGATGACAAGTTCAATCGCACTTGGTTCTGGAGGGCTCGTCGCAGCAAGAAGATTCTCAATAATGTCCGGCTTCGTGCCAGCGAGATATTCGAGAGGATCACCACCTCGATGGATCATTACCTTGAGGTCGGCCCGCCGGTGGAACTGAATAAACTCTGACAATCCCGCCGTCCCATACAGCCGCCTCAGGGCGGCTGTCTTCACGTCAAGAATCCATCGAACAAAGTGAAAATCAGCGGAAAGTGTTGGAATTTCGGTCTAAAGTTTGTTCCTTTGTAAACACAAATGATATGCAAACGAAATACGCGGAAATCCATGAGGCTTGGGAAAGATGACATATTGGTGATCAAGGCGGTTCTGCTCTACATCCTTACGCATAGTGAGGATGGTAAGAGGGACATCTACAGCCTTGTCAAGGCGGCTTACTATGCTCAGCAGAACCACCTTGCGCGGTATGGCACTCCCCTCTTCAAGGACTGCATCTGCGCTTTGCCGTTCGGGCCGGTACCGTCCAACATCTACAATATTCTGAAAATGGCACGTGGCGATTCTCGTGTGCTCGACTACCATAAGGCAGATGACATGCATTTGGCTTCGGATGCCATAGCTTTCGAGAATGAGAGATTTTCAGCGAAAGAGAGACCCGACATGGATTTTCTTTCCCTGTCTGACATAGAATGTCTGAACTACGGAATCAGCAAAGTCGCCGGGATGTCCTTCAGTCAGATCATGGATGACACGCACGGGCAGGAGTGGAGCCGCGCTTTCAACAGTGGCACTTCCATCAAGGAGATGGACATCATGAATATATCCAAGGAAGGAAACGCCTCTGATGATGCGTTGCAGTACCTGAAGGACTTTCTTGATACTGAATGGTTTGCCAGATCATGATGGAACTGGGAGCATTTCCTGACAAACTCAGGAAGCAGGCGATTGGGATCGGTCAGGTTCTGAAAATGGCGATGTTTCCGGAGGACAGGGTTAAGCCCAAGCAAGGGAAGAACTCCAAACCGAAAAGATTTGTTATCATAGGACAGACTGATGATGGTGGTGTGCTGGCCGCCCTTTTGGTGAACACGCGGATCAATGAAAGCATGTTTGCCCAGATCGCACCATATCAGCATTTGGTCAAAGTTGCTGATAATGATTACCTTGATCACGATAGCTATGTGGATTGCTACACAGTGAGGGAGTTCAGTAGCGAAAGGGTTCTGGAAAGCGCTGAATATCTTGGACATATAAAGGAAGAAGACCTGAAAGAGTGTCTTGACCACGTCCGACAATCCCCGGCCATCAAGCCTTATTTGCTGAAAAAATTCAAATTAGAAGAGTAATCTTGTTGTCCTTTGTGGCCGCCTGAGGGCGGCTATTTTTGTGCCATAAATGGGGAATTTATGGTTAGGATGCTGACAAAGGACTACACGGAGCTGGATCTTACGAAGGGGTTCGAGTTCCAGATCGAGATGGAGAACCCGATGCTGGACGAGGAGCATATCCCTTCAGCTTTCAGCACGCAGATCTCGTTTCCGCCGTCGCCGGTGAACAGGAAGGTGTTCGGCTACACTCCGGCGATGTTCCTGGCTCCGAACGTGAAGAGGCTGGAGGCCTCGGTGTGGATCGGCGGCGTGCCTTTCGTGACCGGCACGTTGGTGTACGACGGCATCGAGGACGGATGTCTGATGTACACGTTCACGGAGAAAGTGGTGGAACTGGAGGGGAAGATCTGGGAGAAGAGCATCCTGGAGTTCGACACGGGTTCCATCCCAAGCACCCTCTCGAAGTTTTCTACGCCGCTGCTTATTAACAAGACAAATGTTGCAATACAGCCATATTCGGTGATCAGTAGAATTCCCGTGTCAGGTGAGCCAGGTTCAGCAGGCGCTACCACAGGGCAACTAACTGAAGACGATTACCTCTACAGGAAGAAGTATTACAATTATTACAATGCGTCAGAGAGTTTTACCTATAATACCTTCATTCCGGCTATTCCATTGAGGGTCATCCTGGCAGGATGCTCGGTAAATGTTCCTAACGACATGCTACTCCGGAACGGATGGGCTGAACTATCCATTCTTGGTAGATACCACGAATTCTTGTTTGATGACGTGGTGAAGCCGAACAGGTGGCGTGACGTGGCAACATCGGGAACAAGGCCACCGTCAACCGGAAAGCCCACAAGGCGAGGATCTTCTACTCCAGGAAACAATAAGATCACTGATTTGGCCTCGTTCCTTCCAGACCTCTCTTTCGCTGAGTTGATTAAAGGTCTTTGTTCGATGTTCTGTTCGACCATATTCAACGACGGCGGAAAAGTCAGAATGATAGAGAATAAAGATGTTCTTGGCTATCCTGTCGAGGATTGGGAAGAAAAAATAGAGGACGATTATTCTTCTTCGGAAGAGAAAGCCGTATCTTATAAGTTCGGCTATGGCGACGATGGAGTCTCCTATGACACAACAAAGCTAACCCAAAATATGGAAGACGGTCGAGTAGAAAGAATCCAAGAGGGCAATGTGGACGGCATACTGGCGCACTTTTCGTCAAGTGAGGATTATTCGGTGGTCTTCGACGAGGCTACTGGTGATGTCTATTCTGGCCGCAAATATGACGGAGTCGTAAGGAGACAATATAACCCAAACAATGGCGTGATCGTTCCTGTAACGGAAATAGCGTATGAATGCGACTTGCTTTACAAAGGGGCAAAGCCTGTGGAAAACCATGTGGAAGGCGCAGACACATTTGACAATAGCACCGAATTTATGACAGCGGGCTGCGTGCCGGAAAAATTATTCATTTCCGACACAACTTTTCTACGGAGCATGGCGGCTATAATTGAACCGAACGATGTTGGAAAAGAGCGTGACAACAAGGTCTACATAGGGGTGTCATTTGAGGATCAGTTTTTCAGCAATGGCATATTCGCCCCTATCTCAAAGGCAGACTTTCAGTTTGTTGGAACCGAAGACCTTACTCCCGGCGGTCTCTGGGAAGAATATCACAAGGCATTCGCCCAGTGGCTGGGAAAGACGAGGCAGAGGGTGGCCGTGGACGTGAACCTCACGCCTGTCGAACTGCACAACTTCAGGCTGTACAGACCGGTGTACTTCAGGGGGAGGAAATGGATCGTGGCGAAGCTCTCGGTGACGGTGGCGGCGGGTTCGGACAGGGTCTCCACCAGAGGCGAGTTCATCGAAATCTGATGTCCTTTCCCAAGGATGTTACATGTGGTAATTTTGCCATAGCAAGGGGCTCTACGCCCCGGATAACAGAAGTAATGGAATTTACAGGTAACATACAGTTCGCTGACGAAAGCTCCTGGCTGACGCTGACAACGGAATCGGATGACACGGTTACGATCTCCGTCAGGCTCAACACCTTTGTCCCCAATCAGGAGGTCATGAGTTTTGAGGTGACTCCAAACTCTGGCATAGTACGGTTGCCGGCGGGGGAAATACTCAGGGTTCTGAAAGGCAACGGTGTCGGGATGATTACAGGAGTATTCGCAGCCACGCAAGGCACGTCGTCTTGCTCGTACAGTTTCAGTGCGCTGCCTTGCCGGAAGTTCGCCTACAAGTCGCTTGCCGCGACCATATTCACGACAAGGCCGGAAAAATCTCCTGTCCATGTCGGAGCCGAAGACAGACTCTGGTTCTACAGGATGGCGGGTGATGTCTCCACCTATGTCAGATTTAACTATCTTGCCGGAGGCTCATCCGGCAACTACGAGCTCAGTCCCACGTATAGCGGTAATCTGAAATATTATGACCTTGACATTTCCGCTGACACGATGCTGGCGACCGCTTCCGCAAAGGGGCTGGACGCGTCAAACATAGTGTCCTATGATGTTTGGATAGAGTGTTCCGGAAGCAAGTCAACGGTATATTCTTTCGCCATCAAGAGGATGCGGTTGCCGCTGAAGACGTACCGCTTCCTTGGCCGCCGTGGAACGTATGAATATATTCATGCGACAGGTAATTTCAGCCGCTCGATAGAGTCTGAGACTCAGGTGTTCGTGGCTTCAGGGATAGAGCAGGTGCTGGAGAATGACTATTCGAAGACCTTCGAGCAGAACTCAGGGATCATCGAGAGTGTCGGGATGAACGGGTACTGGCTTGATTTCCTCGCCGCAAAGAAGAGGTACATCATCGAGAAGAACGGATTTGAACGTGAGATCATCGTGGACGAGATCAAGACTTCGCTGACGGATCGATCCGTCGGAAGCCTGACGTTCAGGTGGCATTATGCAAACCCTAACAACACTGTCATTGACAAAGTGGACATCGACATCACAGGACTTGGCATCCTCGGGCCGTCCACCGTGAACGACGTAAACAACACGGCGCAGTTCCAGGTGACATATTCACCGTCGAACACGACACAGCGGAGCATAACCTGGAGTGTGGTGAGCGGTTCGGACTATGCGTCCATCGATGGCAACGGAAAGCTTACGGTAAAGAGTAACGCAAAGGGGTCCGAGGTCAAAGTCAGGGCGACAAGTACAGACAAACCAAACATCTACGCCGAGAAGTCGGTGAACGTCACCTATTTTTCGGCTGAAGTCAGCATCAGCTTCCAGAAAGACAGCATAGGGGTCGAGGCAAAGGCCGGCACCGTGACAAACACGTTCACCACGACAGGACTCACCAACCTTCGGGTGTCCGCCTCCGGAGGGATGACCATAACCACGGGGCCGTCGATCACCGGTTACCTCATCGGGTTCGCCTATGCGGAGAACACGGGCAATTCGGCGAAAATGGCCACGGTCACCCTGACAGGAGACAGAACGGACGGCAAGGGAACCTTCTCGAAGTCGTATACGGTCTTACAGAAAGCGGCGGCATCAGCCGAAGATCCATCGTGGGATCTTCCTTCTTCATACTTCGGAGAATATCTGACCTTGAATCCTGCCGGCGGCACCTTTGACATAAACATAAGCGATCCTGCGAGAGCAGGCTGGAGAGTAGTGTTCGATAGTCCTCTGACGTTAGAGTCAGGCTCTGCGACCGGAACAGGCCAAGGGAAACTGTCGGTCAGATACCCTGCGAACGACACCGGTTCTTCGCGCAGTTTCGAACTCCTACTCAAAAGCGGCGAGAGTAATTTAACAAGATGTGTCGCCAAACAAGCCGCCAAGGCTGAGACTCCGAAAGTCGACCCGTCCTGGAATTTGCCTTCAACCTGGATCATCAATGCCGACGGAAGCAATGCTCCATCTATCCAGGTCACCGACAACGACAATGTTGGCTGGAAAGTGGAGTACCCTGACTGGATGGGAGCCGAAGGCGGAATCGATTCTGGAACAGGCAGCGGAGAGGTCTCGTTCCAAGTCGATGCCAACACCGGCGCGGAACGCGAGGGAAACATAACGCTGAAGAGCGCTGACGGCAACACAACCTTCGCCGTAAGCAGCGTGGAACAGAAAGCGGCGGCATCGCAGGAACCGTCAATCACATTCTCCATGAACAGTGCCACGGTTAAGGCCACGCTCACTGTTTTGACGAATCCGATGTCCTACCAAAACCTTACAGGTTTGAACGTGACGGTGTCCGGGGATCTTTCGGAGGCTGCGGCCACCATCGAATCCGCCGCGGTTAAGGTTACTTTCGCACAGAACACCTCTTCCTCCAAGCGCGTCGGGACGATCACGGTAACAGGAACCAGAACGGACGGCAAGGGAACATATTCGAAGTCGTTCACGATTGAACAGTCGGCGGCAAAGGCCGCCGCCACCTGGGATCTCCCGGCTACGCTGGCATTTGAGGGAGGAGGCGGCGACGTAGTGGCTTTCGGTATCACGGATTCAAACAACGTTGGCTGGAGATTGACTCTTCCGGACTGGTGCTTTGTCAGCGACGGGATCACCGAGGGATCCGGAGACCACGACACCGAGCTGATGGCAAGGGCAAATGACACCGGCTCTTCAAGAACCGGCTCTGTACAATTGGTTAGCACTGATGGGAACACTGTCTATGCTACTTGTTCCGTAACCCAGGAGGAGGATACGACTATAGGACAAGGATAAAAGAAGCAATTGCATGAACTCAAGCATAAGACATTAATGAATATGAACAATCATTGCGCATACAACGAAGGAAACGACATTTTCCATGTTGTCAGGGGGAATGATTTCCCTATCAGGATCTACCTTTGGTCGAAAGGACTGACGTTCGGCCAAGACAGAGCCTACGAATTGGAGGGCTGCTCCGAAATAATGGCGAAGGTAGTAGGTCCCGACAGGAAAATCGCCGTCAAAGCACGGTTTGTCACGACCAACGAGATCAGAGGACTCGTTGAAACCGGCTCTCTCCCGATAGGCGACTATGGGGTGGAAGTCGTTTTCGTCAATGGCTCCGGTATCAAAAAGAGGATACTTCAGCACGGAGTCATAAGGGTCGCCCCATGCAACGATGCTTCCGGAGTTCAGGAAGACAGTTGTATTGTCAATCTCTATGTGGATAAAGAGACATCGGGCAGTGGAGATGTCCCTGGTCCCTCACCAGGAGAATCCTGCAAGCCTGACTCCGAACTTTCTGAGACCAGTGAGAATTGCGTGCAGAACAGAGTCGTGACAGGAGCCATAAGGGAGCTGCAAGACTACTGCTTCCCGACTTCACTTGAGGCTTCCATCTCGCCGTCTTCGGCAGAGTGGACAGGTAACTCAGTAGAGGTCAGCGTATCTTTCAGGGTTTTCAGAAACTCTAAGCCGGTAGTAGCTGACACTGTCCAAATCCAGTTCAACGGCGAGACTAAGACCCTGGAGAAGGTAGCTGAGGGCACAGAGAAATTCGTTCTCTCTGCCCAAGGCCATAAGTCTGGCTCAGTCACCGCTAAGAAAGACTCTACTGCTATAAAGAACTCACCAAGGCCTATCAGTGTTAATCTCTATCTTCCGGTCTATTATGGCTTCTCTAAAGCCACCACTGGAAAGGAGTTGACAATCGCTTCTCTGACCAAGGGTGGGGCTTCTCTCAATGGTACCAGGACTCTCACCAATGATGATACTACTAAGTATCTGTGGCTCTGTGTTCCTAACACCATGTCAATCAACAAGGTTACATCTAGTGGCTTCGATGTTCCATTCTTGGCTCCAGTAGAGGCTTCCACTCCACTGGGAACCTACAAGTGCTATCGAACTCAGGATCTTCCTGGTGCTGGCTCTATGACAATTGTTATCTCTTAAAACTTAGAATATCATGGCAGATTATATCAAGATCTATGGAGAACTAAGACGGCCTTTAGAGGGACAATATGTCACAGATTCGGGCCAGGTCAAGCACAAGAATGAGACCTTAAAAGAGGTTCTCGATAGACTCGATGGGGTCACCTACGTAGATGTCCCAGAGCTTGAGGACGACTACATTATTCAGGCAAGCGCATCTCACAAAGAGACTGTCTATACTATCGAAGTGGGAGCAACCTCTCATGCTATCGTGGGAGACTCCACCATCAAATGGATGAACGGAGAGGCTCCTGTCACTCAAGCTGATCGCATATATGTGGTCTCAGTGATCGGGTCTCTGGCTGTCTGGGGAGAATTTACAAAAGCCTAAGCTATGAGTGTATTTAGAGCTCTGATGATGCATAAGCATCAGCCTCTGAGTGAGTTCATCAAACTTGTTCCAGAGAACTTAGAATTCCCGGACCCAGAGAGCACTAAAGATCTAACCATAGAGTCTAATGCTCCATGGACTCTTGGAGTTAAATACAACGACTAAACACCTAATAAAGGCTAATTTATTAACTTTCTAAAACCATTAAAAAGTATGGCAAAACCGAGTTGGATCAAACTGGGCAAGAGTTCAGGTTCCATGAACGATTCCACAACGGCTACCGCCAGTGAGTACACGGGGCGTCAGCAGAGAGGTGGAACAATCACTGCTAAAACAACTGGAGGTGCAACAGACACAACCTCAGTTTCTCAGGCCGGTAAGGCTGAGTTCATTAATGTGCCGACCAAGACCTACAATGCCGCTGCAAAGGGTAGCAACTCTGACGGTTCTGACACCATTCAGATCACTGGTACCGCAAATACGGCAAACATCAAGGTGGCCGAGACTACGGGCAAGATTATCCCTGGGGCAGCCTACAAGATCCAAGTCAACGCAGTCAATGATGATTCTTGGGATGGAAAGACTGACACTGGCATTGATGACGATCCGGGTAAGGATGCTCAGTTCACTTTCACTATCGACGTCAAGATCCCAGAGAACAAGACTGAAGCTGCCAGAACATTGGAGATCAAGCTTCAGAATGGTAACGGCGATGTTGTCACTGATGCTATCGCCATCATTCAGGCCAAGGGTGTCAAGTCTTATGGTGCTGTTACCCTCACCGTGGGCACTTATCAGCAAATCCCTGCTGCCGGTGGTACCGTTGATGCCCCTTCTGTTTCCTTCTCCCAGCCTTGGGGATGGAACGGTGTTACCTCGGGGGGTGGCACCATTACTACCGGTGGCACTGTTGCTTATGCAACTAAGACCGTATGGCCTTCATCTCTTACCATTGACACAGTTACGGGTCAGGTTACTGCGGAATCTCGTAGTACAGCGGTTGGAGACGTGATTTCAGGCACTGTAACTATCACTCTCAATGCTAATGGCAAGTCTGCTTCCAAAGAGGTTTCAGTTAGTCAGCAAGCCAATTCCGTTACTTATGCGGTTACGGATGTGACACTGGCTGCTCCAGCTGACATCCCAGCTTCAGGAGGTTCAGTATCTTCTACTACGGTTACAGCCAAGGGTTCACGGACTTACACCTCTGGTTCAGTCACCAGTGATGTTGCCCTCACCAACGGCTCTGATGATTGTACCATCACCTTCAGTGAGGGAGTTTCAGCTGCTTCACTTGGTACTACTGTTACCAACAGAACCAAGAAGGGCACTCTCACTGCTACGGTTACTTGGAAGACTACAGCTACCAAGTCCGCTTCTGTAGATGTATATCAGGCAGCCAACACCGCTACTTACGGTGACATCACCTTTGACTCTGCCGTTGCCACAGAGGTTTCACTCAAGGCTGACGGTACCCAAAGCCGCAACATGACCGACAACTCCAATGTTGGAGCCAAGCAGACTGTCACCTATACTTCGGGTGCTACCAGAACAGAGGCCAGCGCTACTGCTGCGGTTGTCTTTGATCTCAGTCCAAAGGTCAAGACCGCTGCAACTGGGTTTGCTCTCTCTTCTGACGGCATCGTCTCTGTTGGAGCCAACCCTACTACGGAGCCTCGTGGAGGCTTTGTAGTGACAGTAACTGTCACCGGCGAGGGCAGAAAGACTGCCACCAGAGACTTCACGTTTAGTCAGCAGGGGTCTTCTTCCTACATCAACCTCACTCCAGAGAGCCTCACCTTTGTGGCTGCCGGAGAATCCAAGACGCTCACTATAGAGTCAAACGACAGCTGGACTCTTGAATAAGACTGTCATAAGGTGGGAGGGGGCGAAACCCCTCTCATCTTCTAATTTATTCTAAAACAGAGTCATCATGGCAAAACCAAGTTGGATCACTGTAGTACCAGGGCCTATAGGAAGTGGCCCGGGGACAAGATCACTAAAAGCAAGCTCCCATACTGGAAGGTCAAGCAGATCAGGCTCTATCAAAGGAGTTACCTCTGGCGGAGCCTCTGATTCTGTAGTTCTCTCGCAGGATGGAGCTGGTGAGTTTATCATGGTAGACAATACTTCCTATTCTGTCACAGCTCTGGGTGGCACCGTGAAAATCACTGGCACCAGCAACTCGCCGTCTCTGAAGGTGTCTCAACTCACCGATTCCTCTTTACTTTCAAATTTCACCCTTAAAGTAAACGGGACGACCTATTCCTGGGACGGAAACGTCTCTCATCAGATATCGGGTGATCCTGGGGCATCTAGCTCTTACACTTTTGAGATCTCCTTTGACGTGGCGGAGAATCAGACAGAGATCTCTAAGGATATTACTTTCAGGCTCACCGATTCGGGTGATCCTGGGGTATCTTCTGAAACCGTCGCTATTATCCAAGCAGCAGGTGAGAAGACTTACGGCACTCCCAATGTAAATCTTAGATACTACGAGTGGCATATACCTGCATCAGGAGGAACGATCTCGCCAAGCTATACATTCTCTATTCCTTGGGGATGGAATGGTAAAACTTCTGGCGGTGGAACACTCACCGAAGCAGATACCCATACAGTTACTTATGCTTATGTCAATGGAGGTCCAGTTTCTCCATTTGACTGGACACTGGATCCAACCACTGGAGTGATAACTATGGCTAATCTAAAGACTAATCATACTACCCAGGATAGTGGTAATATCTTTATCAAGATCACTATTGAGATTAACGGTCAGACTTTAGAGGATAATGATTATGTACATCAGGATGAGAACATAGCTACCTACACTTTAAGCTCTGCTTCTGTTTCATTAGACGATATCCCAGCATCTGGTGGCTCAGCTGATTCACCAAATTTTGTCTCAGCTTCAGGCAAGATTGATTATTCTTCGGGAGAATCCGAGACTCCTTCTATAACATCTTCGGATGTTACCATCACGTTGTCTAAAACGGTAAATGGCTCGAATCTTGGTTCAACTGTTAAGGCTAGAACAAAACTTGACACAGTTACAGCCACTATAAACTGGAATGGATCCCAAATAACCCAAAGTATTGATGTATACCAACAGGCCAACCAGGTAACCTATTCATCAATTGATACTACATCTGCAACTGTAAACTCACCAGGGAGCGGGAAAGAGATAGATATAGAGGCCCTTATAAGCCCAAAACAAACAGCTACTTATACTTCGGGTGCTACCAAGGACCTTTATAGTTTTTCTTACTCCTTTTCTAATAAACCGTCTTGGATAACCGTTGACGAACTAGCTTTGAAAGTTATTGTGGATAAGAATGTCACTGGCTCGACAAGAGATGGAGAAATTAAAGTAGATATAATTGGTTATGGTAATAGGTTCGAAAGAGTATACCTATCTATCCATCAGGAGGCTATAGTTATGCCTTCTTGGGATGTGCCTGCTACATTCCACTTCGATCAATGGGGTCAGAGTGATCTATCTCCAGCAGGCTTGGACTTGAATATCTCTGATCCAGATAATGTGGGTTGGATTATCGAGGGACCTTCTTACGTGACTAAGAGTTATCCTCCGTTGGACACTCTACCAATAAGTGGTAGTGGGGATGAGAGTTTGTCTCTGACACCTAATGGTAACAATTCTTTGGAGAGGACCTTTTACCTCGTTCTTGAAACTTCTGCTAGAGATGCAATTGCCACTTGCAGTTGTACACAGGAGGGTTCACAATCAGGTGCTACCTGGGATCTCCCGGCTACGCTGACATTTGCGGGAGATGGCGGCGATGCAGTGGTTTTCAATATAACAGACAAAGACAGCACCGGCTGGAGATTGACTCTTCCGGACTGGTGCTATGTCGGTGGCGGGAATACCGAGGGATCCGGCGACACCGAAATCGATCTGTCGGCAGGGCCAAATGACACCGGATCTTCAAGAACCGGCACTGTACAATTGGTAAGCACTGATGGGAACACCGTTTATGCCACTTGTACCGTAACTCAGGAGGAAGATACTTCTCCAATTGATTAAATAACCTAATTACACCAAAATAAAGACATGATCATCGACATAAATAGTTAAACCATGATGGACTGGACAAGCATAGTGATGACGCTTATAACCTCCGGGGCGTTCACGGCGGTATTCCTGTTGGGAGATCGCAAGACCTCGCAGGTGCTGGACAACGTGGGCAAGAGCATAGCCCAGTGGAGGGAGATAGCTGACGAGTACCGAAAGGAGAAGGAGGATCTCAGAGCGGAGATCTCGCGCAAGGAAACCAAGATCGGCGAGCTATATAAAGAAATGTCCGTGCTACGGGATCGCAACGACAGGCAGAGCAGCAGGATAGCTCACCTTAACGCCTTTCGTTGCGTGAAGGTGAGGTGCACTGACAGGGAGCCGCCTTTCGGTACCTCAAAGACGGAGAACGACAAGAAGGAGGACAACGATGGGGACGATAACTAAGGACTTTTCCTACAAGGAATTCGAGGCCTCGCCGACGGCGGAGCGCAGGGGCATCTGCAACGTGATCACATCGTTCGCGGTGCGGGACGCTGTGAAGGAGCTTGTCGAGAGGGTTCTCCAGCCGCTCCGTGACAGGGTGGGGCATCCGCTGCGGATAAACAGCGGCTACCGATGCCCGGAGCTCAACAGGGCGGTGGGAGGAGTCCCGACCTCGCAGCACGTCAAGGGTGAGGCCGCCGACATCGCGGCGGAAGACCCCTACCTGCTGGCGAAGGCTGTCAAGGACACGCCGGAGATCTGGAGGGAGGTGGACCAGATGATCCTCTATCCGACATTCGTGCACCTCAGCCACCGCAGGGGCGGTCCGCAACGGGGACAGCTGCTCTATAATAAACGATACAAGGGAAAAAGGTTCTAATATTCAAAGAATATGAAAGATTTTATTAAAGTATTACTTTACATTTGGCAGTTGCCGCAGAACTTGCTGGGGTTGCTGCTGTTCCGGTGGTACGGACACGACGGTGCAATCAGGAGCGAACACCGCGGAGCAAAGGTGCTATATTCCCAAAAGATGAGAGGCGGGATCAGCCTCGGAAAGAGGATAATCCTGCCTCTGAAGTATGCCTGGCTGTCAAATTCCTATGTGTGTCTGGCACTCGCCCACGAGTGGGGACATACGAGGCAGTCGCTTTATCTCGGATGGCTGTATTTGCCTATCATTGGCATTCCGTCAATTACTTGGGCTTGGCTGCATTCTTCATTCAAGTGCTTTGACACCATCAGCTATTACTCGTTTTTCACGGAGCGTTGGGCTGACAGGCTCGGGGGCGTGAGGCGATGAAGCCGGGGTGGATTCTTCTGCTTGTCGCCGCGCTGGTGGCGGCTGTCTCCGTCCTGAGCTGGAGGCTGGGCTACCGCGCGGCGGTCGCCGAGTCCATAGAGACACCCAAGGCTGATACCCTGATCATAAGGGATACCGTCACAATCGAGCATCCTGTTCCCATACTCACTACCGTCATCGACACGATCCTTGTCGCCTATCCCGACATCGTGATCATACACGACACCACCTTCGTCCAGCTCCCCAAAGAGCGGAAGGAATATTCCGGCAAGGACTATCGTGCGATAGTGTCCGGCTACCAGCCAAGCCTCGACCTGATTCAGGTCTTTCCGGAAACGAAGGTCGTGACCCGGACCATTTCCGTCCCGTCACGAAAAAGATCTCATTTTGCCCTATCCCTTCAGGCCGGTTACGGCATAACCTTCCAAGACAACCGCATCACCCCTCTACCCTACATCGGCGCTGGTCTCTCCTACAGCCTTGTCGAGTGGTAGTAACGTGAACAAATGGTTAGAAATAGGACTCGTGGTGACGGATGGACTCGTTGGCGGTGCGGGTCTCCAGAGGGGTGTAGAGGTCGGTCATCTGGAGTGAGTGATGACGGGCTTGGTCACGAACAGAAAGGAGATCGGTGCGGGCCTTGATCAGATCCGTTATGCCGGTGTCCTTGAGGCTGTAGAACTTGTACTCGGAAGGGAGCCTCAGATCCTTCTTCAGATGGTAGGTCCAGAAGTCTCCGAAATGCTTAGCCGGATGGTGTGCAGGTCCAGGACGAAAGCCGGAACTAAAAAGATACCAGTCAGCGGGGTTTGACAGCACATCAAGGTCGAGCATCAGTTTGAGAACACAATCAGGAAGGGTTACCACGGCATCCTTCCGGTTCTTTGAATATTCGGCCCTGACGGAAATGGTGCCTCCCTTTACCGAAATGTCACCGATCCTGATGTGGCTCATCTCCTTCGGGCGTATGAAGCAATAATAGAGAACATAGCAAGCCAAAAGATAGTGGAGGTTGCGGTCGCTGCAATATTCACGGATGGCAAGCATCGTCTCCTTCGGGATGACGGTGCGGTTCTTTGCACATTTGCGCTTTCCCTGAACGGCAGTAAGATTCGCCGTGAAGTCCTCGCTGATGTAGTTCTTCTCCATAAGCCATCCGGCAAAGCTGCGAAGCCAAGAGAGGTAATTGTCTCTGGTTCTGGCAGCCTTCCCGCAATCAAGCCATAGCCAGTCGAGAAACTTCGAGACAACTGAAGACTTTAATTGATAGACATAGCACACCGGTTTGTGTTGTTCGCTGTTCCAGCCACGGAACACGTTCAGGAACGAAGTGTAGCCATTGTAGGTCTTGACGCGCATGATGTCCGATTCCGTCAACTTGTACAGATAGCGGTAGTATTTCTCACAGACATCATCGAAAAGAGTGTACTCCTCCGGATTGTTCAGGGACAGGTAGGGATTCCATCCTTGCGAGAGCTGGTCGTTGATGTTGATGACCATGTCGTTGGCGTACCTTCTGCGGGCGGTCACGCCTTTTATCTTAGGCACAGACACCCTCTTTCTTCTCATGCGACCGGTTTCCGGATCGAGGCAATAGAATTCAACATACCAACGCTTTCCTTCGGCGACCTTTGCCGGAATAAAGCCATTCGTCGTGCGGAGACTTGAAGACATTTTTTTTGTTGGGGAAATTTTTGAACTCCCCAACAAAGGTTTGACAGGAACCGGCTCAGACAGCAATTTTTTTTGGCGCAAATCTGGCGCAGCATTTTTGACAATTTTGCCGCAATTCCTTGACTTGCAAGAAGTTGCGGCAAATTCGTAGCGGGGGGAGGACTCGAACCTCCGGCCTCCGGGTTATGAGCCCGACGAGCTACCAACTGCTCTACCCCGCGATGTTGGACTACAAAGGTACGGTTTATTTCTGAATATGCAAAATTTTATGGGATTTTTTAATCCACCTTCAATCCTGGATATTCATAAATTCCTTCATTCCAGGGATGTCTGCCTTGGAAAAAGTTTTCTGGTCACCGGTGGCCAGGTTCTTCAGCTGGATGGTTCCGGCCTCGATCTCGTTGCCGCCGTTGATGGAAAGGAACGGAATGGATCTCCTTTCGGCATAGTCGAACTGTTTCTTAAGTTTGGACGGCTCCGGGTAGACTTCGACGGAGACACCTTCGGAACGCAGAGCGGCAGCGACCGGAAGAATGTAGCGGAGCTCATCGGAACCCATGCAGGCAAACAGAAGCGTGGTGCTTGAGGCCAATGACTTAGGGAACTTGTCCAAGCCTTTGAGGACATCATAGATCCTGTCGGCACCGAAACTGATGCCGACTCCGGACATGTCTGGAAGACCGAATATTCCTGTAAGATTGTCGTAGCGGCCACCTCCGCAGATGCTTCCTATCTGGAAATCAAGCGCTTTCACCTCGAAAATCGCACCGGTGTAGTAGTTGAGTCCCCGGGCGAGCGAAAGGTCGATCTCGACCGGGCATCCGACACCGGCGGCATCGATCAGACCGAAAAGCTCGTCAAGCTCGTCAAGGCCCTTTAGACCGGTCTCGGAAACAATGCCGGAAGCCGAGCCGCCGCTCATCAGGGAACGCATCGAGGACAACTTCTCTGACGTGGAGCCGGACAGCTTCAGGATCTGCTCGATCACGGTGACAGCACTGTCCGTCAAGCCTTTCTCACGCATCTCTTCCTCCACGCTCTCCAACCCGATCTTGTCCAGCTTGTCAATCGCCACGGTGATGTCCACCACCTTGTCCGGGAATCCGCAGACCTCGGCGAAACCTGTCAGGACCTTCCTGTTGTTGATCTTCACCAGCACATTCACATCCAAGAGACTGAACACTTTGTCCACAATCTGCACGAGTTCCAGCTCGTTGACCTGTGACTTGCTTCCTATCACGTCCACATCGCACTGGTAGAACTCACGGTAACGCCCTTTCTGCGGCCTGTCGGCCCTCCAGACAGGCTGGATCTGGAAACGCTTGTACGGGAAAGAGATCTCGCTCTGGTGCTGCACCACAAAACGGGCGAAAGGAACGGTCAGATCGTAGCGGAGTCCTTTCTCGCAGACCTCCTTCGACAGAGCCACGCTGTTGACGCAGCCATCCTTGCAGTAGTCCTCAAGGTTCACCTTGGAGAAACAGTCTCCGGAATTAAGCACCCTGAACAGGAGCTTGTCTCCCTCCTCACCATACTTTCCGAGCAAGGTTGAGAGGTTCTCCATGGCAGGAGTCTCGATCTGCGCGTAGCCGAAAGTCCTGAAGACCTTCTTGATGGTCTCAAAAATATAATTCCTCTCGGCCATGCTCTGCTGACCGAAATCACGTGTCCCCTTAGGGATGGATGGTTTCTGACTCATGATTATATTCCTACATTTTATCGGCCTTGTAGCCGAGTTTGTTTATGGCGGCGGCAAGGGTCTTCTCGTCGGTCTTGCGCCTGTCGTACTTTATCCTGATGGTCTGATCCTTAAGGGATACCTTCAAATCCTTGACACCTTTGAGGAACGCGATGTTCTCATTTATCTTCTTGACACAATTCTCACAATGCATATTAGTCGCAAAGACAACCTCCACGACATTCTTGTCAGCGGGCTTCTCCTTGGGAAAACCCTCAAAAGGCGCAGCCTGAGCCACAGTAAAAGGCGCAGCCAGCATCACGGCCGCGACCGCCATCAAAAGTATTCTTTTCATTATCCACAACCTTGGAATCGCGGCGTAGTTCTCCGCGCCAATGTTCATCTTGCAAAGATAGTGATTTAATCGTTCTTTGTAGCCCTCCAAAGCGTCAATCTGACACCAAGATTAATGCGGCGGCCCATAATAGGTCCCCATACACAGCTGGCGTCAAAACCCGGAGACCACGGAACCAACTCGCCCGAAGAGTTCCTTCCCCCGACCAGAACATGCCTCTGGGTGAAATCCGTCAGGTTCTCCACGCCAACATAGACATCAAAGCCACGGAAGCGCCTGGTGACCTGGGCGTAGAGCAAAGGATAGACGGGAGTGCGTCCGTCAGCGTAAAGAGGCGAACCGTCTTCATCCTTCATATTCCTCATGAAGTTGTAGACCCTCGCCGAACCATTGACGGAGGCCGTGAAATCGAATATCCACCGGCTCAGATTGGTCTTGTACTGGAGGTTCAGCACCCCTTTGAAGCGGCTTAGCATCGGCTTCTCCACCAGTTCACCGCCATAGTTCTCCAAACGGGCATTCGTGTAGCGTCCTGTCAGGGCAACGGTGAAGCAGTCAAACGGCTCAACATAGAAATCAATCTGCCAATTATCTGAATATGATCGTCTTCCATCCGAATCAAAGAAATAAATATTCCTGACTCCAGACTCTTCACCGGCGGCTCCGGAGGGTGACGGGACCTCATAGTCCACCATCAACTGCCGTGTGAACCGCGTCCGGAAATAATCAAAACTGATGTAGGTCTTGGAAGGATCCACACCGAAAGGCATGTAAAATGTCATATTACCTCCGAACGTCCACGAATCCTCAAGCAACCTGTCCATGCAGTCCCCGGCGAAACCGCTGTGCGTGGACATCACGCCGATGTTGTCAGCGACCGGATCGGCGTACCGCAGTCCCCTGCCGCCATTCGCCCTCGCCACGAACCATTCAACCGGGGAATATTTCAACGTCACCCTCGGAGCCATCCTGAACCCGTTTCCCTTGTACCAGTCCGCACTCAGTCCCGCAATGGATGTGAACACTTCACCTGCATGGAAGGTATATTCCCCATAGACTCCGCCGAAGAAATGATCCGAGATTCCTGAATATGGACGCATAACACGTTCAGCCGGAACCACAGGATCAGGAATATTCATGTAAGAGAATTTGGCGACCGTCTCGTCGATGTGGTCGAACGTGCCGGAAAGGCCGAATGTGAAGTCATGGGACTGATTCAACATATTCCTGTAGAGCAGGTTGACGAAGCCAGACCGCTGCCGCGCAAGGTAGGAAGACGCGCCGAACCATGAGTCGCTTTCCTGCCACGACCAGTCCACGATGGCGGCGATGCTTGATGAGCCATCCTCCCGAAGAGGCTTTCCGACCTTCAGGTAGGCGTTCAGCAGGCGGTTGTCTATTTCGGTTCCCCAAGGCTCGCTGGAGAGGACACCGGCTTTGCCGGATCCGTCTGCCGGTCCGGAGACCAGTAAGCGCACCCTGTCCTTGTCATAGCCGTCCATTCCGCCCTGACGACGATCCTTCACAGCCTTGACTCCCCAGCGCACCTGTAGTTCCGGGGTGTAGTAGAGCCACCTACTTGCGACATTGAACTGCAACATCGCAGGATCATCCCTGAAGCCGTCATGATTCATGTCGTAAGTCTTGAAGTTCCCGCTGGCATGCCCCAGCACAATCGTGTAGACCTTGGGACTGATCTGCCATGCCGACGTGAGGTTGAAATCCGCTTTCGTGTCGCTCATCATCGAGGCCTGGATGAAAAGAGGCTTCTCCTCGGTAGGTTTCCTGTGCTCAAGATTGATCTGTCCGGTCATAGACTCAAGCCCGTTGATCACTGACGGAGATCCCTTCGCGATCTGGATGCTTTCCAGCCACGGCCCCGGGACATAGGACAGTCCGTAGGGAGCTGTAATCCCCCTCATCACAGGACGGTTCTCATCCAACATCTGGGTATATGTCCCGGAGAGCCCCAGAAGCCTGATCTGCCGCGCCCCTGTGACAGCGTCCGAATAGCCTACAGTCACGCTGGCCGAATTCTCGAAACTTTCCGCCAGGTTGCAGCAGGCCATCTTCTGAAGCCCGGAGGCGGAGATCAGTTCCGTCCTCAAGGTCTTACCCCTGGAAATGCTGTTCTCCTGATGTCCGACAAAAACCGCAGCGTTCAGGCTGTCCTTCCTGTCCTTATAGATATAGGTCGTGTCCACCGTCTGTGCAGACAGACCGGCAGAGAGCGACAAGGCGGATAAAATAGTTAAGATTTCCTTTCTCATAATGGTACGGCGAGCCATACGCTCTGACTTCAAAACAAGCATCAAAAAAAGTAATACACTTTCGCAAAGATAATAATTGAATGTCAAGAAAATGCTTAAATTTGCATGAATATTACAGTCTACCAAAAACAAAACGATTCAAGACTATGAACGGTAAAGAATTCGTAAAATGGGTGCTGGCCGTGGTGTGCGGCCTGTTTGTCTGGGGCATCGTGAAATCCGTCATGTTCTTCATGATGTTCGCCTCTATGCTTGCAAGCGCCTCATTATCAGGAGGATCCGACGCGGTCATACCAAAGGAGGGCGTGTTGATTATGGACATGTCCAAACTTGCTATCATTGAACAGACACAGGAAAACAATCCTCTTGCATCGATCCAGAACAAGGACATCACCCCTTTGGGCATCAGGGACGCGGTGTCCGCCATACATAAGGCAGCCGAGGATCCGGGAGTAAAGTACATCCTCATCAAGGCCGACGGCGCCGCCACCAGCCTTACCAAACTTGAGGAGATCAGGAAAGCCCTCACCGATTACAGGAAGAGCGGCAAGGCCGTCGTCGCCTACGGGGAGGCTTTCACATCAGGTAGCTACTATCTCGCCTCAGTGGCCGACAAGATCTACACGACATCGCACCACGGAGGAAACACATTCATGCTTGGCATCAGCGGCAGGATGCTGTTCCTCAAGGACTTGCTCGACAAGCTCGGTGTCAGCTACCAGCTCATCCGCCACGGCAAGTACAAGAGCGCCGGCGAGACCTACATCAAGAACGCGCCAAGTCCCGAGAACATGGAGCAGAACCAGGCCATGATCGACTCGATGTGGGAGACCGTCGCCAAAGAGACCGCCGAAAGCAGAGGTGTCAGCGTGGACTCGCTCAACTTCTTCATCGACCACCTCTCGATCGCCCTTCCCGAAGACATGCTAAGGCACAATCTGGCGGACGGGATACTCTCTGTGGAGGAATATAAAGACAAGCTCACCGCCCTCGCCTCCAAGGACAGCTACAAGGACGTGAAATTCATCCCGCTCTCCGACTACGCCGCCGCCAAGGTCACTCCTAACCTCACGGCCAAGAAAAAGATCGCGGTCATCTACGCCAACGGCAACATCGTCGAGCAGGAGGATCCCAACAACATCTGCGGCGACCGTTTCGCAAGGATCATCGCCAAGGTCAGGGCCGACTCCAGCGTCAAGGCTGTTGTCCTGAGAGTCAATTCTCCTGGAGGCACCGTACTGGCAGCCAGCAAGATAAAGGAAGAGATCGATCTTACGAGGGCCGTCAAGCCTGTCATCGCGTCCTACGGCGACTACGCGGCGTCCGGCGGCTACTGGATCTCCAACAGCTGCGACCACATATTCACCAACGCCACCACGCTCACCGGCTCGATCGGAGTGTTCTCGGCGATCCCGGAGTTCGGCAAGACCCTCAAGAATGTGGTGCATGTGAACATGGTTCCGGTAAACTCACACAAGCATTCCGACATGCTTTCCCTCACAAGACCGTTCGACGCCGAGGAGACAGCCTGGATGCAGGTCTATGTGGATGACATCTACAACAATTTCGTCAGCATCGTCGCCCAGGGACGTGACAAGACCTTTGAATCCGTTGACAGCATCGCCCAAGGACGTGTCTGGACAGGTACAGACGCATTGAAGATAGGGCTTGTCGACGAGATCGGCACGCTGGAGGACGCTGTCGCCTACGCCGCTTCCATGGCCGGCGACTCCGATGTGGACAACTGGGGCATCGTGAACTATCCTAAGCCGCTGACGGCTATCGAGCAGCTGATGCAGCAGTTCGGCAAGACGACCACACCTGAGGAGTCCGTGGCGAACGCGCTCGCGGGAACCCCGCTTGAGAGCGTGGCAAACAGCCTTCTCACATGGCAGAGGACCTGGACCAAGGGACAGGGCGACCTTGTCTTCGCAAGGATGCCGTTCGAGATCGAGATCAGATAAGACGGATAATGGTGACGGATGCCGTGGCTTCCGTCACCTTGACAGCGTCATCGATACGATGACCCAGCAAGGCAAGAACGTGAGAGCCTTCGTCAGCGATGACGAGGGCTTTTTCCTTTTCAAGAACATCAAGTTTCAGATCCACGAACATGTCGCTGAGCTTCTTGCGGCCATGCATGCCCAGCGGGCGCATCCAGTCACCTGGCCGCCAATGTCTTACAACAAAAGGAAACGGAATCTTGGACGTGTCGAATTTAGTCTCGCCGAGAACAGTCCACACATTCCTCACGTCATCGGACAAAGAGACGGATAACCTTACTCCGTTCAATGAATATGCTCCCGGCCCTTCGATGGTTATGCCAGCATCTTCGGCAGACTGCCGGGCTTGTCGAGCCACTGCGCGCGAATCCCGCAGGACACGTATCTCCCGAGCCGAAGTCACGGCAAGATGGTCTCCGGAGACGAATTTCCTGCCGCTGACGGTGCCGCCGCCTTTCAGCAGCGAGACAAGATCCGCCACCGTCGAAGACGTGAACCCGAAAGGCTCAAGGATGCGGAAAAGGGCATATTCCCAATTACTTTTGCTCGTAAGCAACTGATGATCAATGACCGGCAGTCGTCCAGCCCCAAGGCGCACAACCTCCTCCGAAACCGTCCTGACATATTCATCGGCCACCGACTGCACCTGCGCGAACCGCTCCGCATCCTCGTTCAATGTCGCCAGGAAGGAAGGGTTCAACCTCTCGAAGAGCGGGAATATCTCGTTGCGGACGCAGTTGCGCTTGTAGGCCGAATCCGCGTTGGTGCTGTCCTCATGCCACGGCAGACCACGCGAGAGGGCATATTCATGAATATCCTTCCTCGTGAAATCGAGAAGCGGCCTCAGAAGGAGCGTCGGCGAGTCCGGGAGATTTGAGCAGCGTCGCATTCCGGTCATTCCTTTCAGCCCCGTTCCTCGCAACAGGTTGAGAATCATTGTCTCGGCATTGTCGTTGGCATTGTGAGCCACAGCCAGGGCGGCATAATTTCCCTCCCCGCAGACCTGTGCGAACCAGGCGTATCGCAGATCCCTCGCCGCCATCTCGACGCTGATCCCTCTCGCGGCGGCATGGCCACGGGTGTCAAAATCTTTCTTTATGAACATCACGCCGTGACTCCCGGCCCATTCCCTGACCAAAGCCTCGTCCGAGTCGCTCTCCTCTCCCCGTAAATGGAAGTTGCAGTGAGCCAAGGCGAAACGAGGTCTCAAGGATGAGTTGAGAAATAATTCCGCCATGCACATCGAATCCACTCCTCCGCTGACACCCAAAAGGACCGCCTCCCCTTCGGGAAGCAGTCCCTTCAAGATTCTGTCAAACCTCTCCTGCATGATCGGAACAGCGGAATTATTTCTTGCTCACGAACGTGTAGGTGAAGCCGAACTGGAGCGCCTGTGCGAACTGGACTCTCCTGCCGACGTTGCCATCCTTGTCGGTGACAAGAACCGTGTCGTCATAGATGAGGTTCGTGGTGATGTTAAGCGAGAAGAACCTGCTGAGTTTCCACATCATGCGGGTGTCCCAGTTCACACGGATGTTCTGAGGCTCCTTCAGGTAGTTGGAGAACAAGAGCAGGTGCGTGGACCCCTCAAAATTCTCGTTGACCCGGACTTTGGCGTCTGCCGTCATCTGCGCACCGAACTCGAAACGTGCTGGCTTATAGTAGTTTCCTGTCGTGAAATAGATGTTCTTATCGTCCTTGGCATCCGGGTACGCCTCGGTGTTCCCGTACTTTTTCTTCCTCTCCATTCCGTAGTTCTTCCTCAGCCTTTCGCTGCCCACGATGGTGAAGCCGCCGGTAAGCGGAGCCAGGTTGACTGTCAGCCACTTGTTCGGCACCCAGTCAATACCAAGACCGAGATTGACCGTACCAGGAGAAAGAATGCTTGACTTGAGCACACGGGCCTTGCGCCAATCCTTGCTTGAAGGCTCCTTTCCCTCCTCCACGGCCGGAGTAGGATAGTTGTAGCCATTGGCGAACTGGCTGAGGAAGGTGAACTTGGCGGAGTAGTTCAAGGTGTTCGTCGCCTTGTAGCCCCAAGTGCTCTCAAAGAGGATCCTGTCCTTGTTCTTCTGCACGATAGGCTTGTCCGCGGAATAGAGGAATCCGTAGTCCAGCTGGAGACGGTTGTTCCAGTACATCTCATTTTTCTTCCACCTGGCGTTGCCGTCGATGTAGGTGCTCAGCGCGTAGTTATTGTAACCTCCCTTCGCCCAGTTGGTAAAACTGCTCTGAACAAAGTTGAGGTTGGTCATCAACGAGTTGGTCCAATAGTTCGGCTTAGGAGGGGTGACCTTTGTCACCTCTGTCTGAGCCAAGACCCTTGCGGCGGCGGCGGCGGCGGACTGCGCGTCCTTCCTCGTCGTGTCGGTCTGGGCGGAAGCTGTCAGCGCCAAAAGAACGAGAGCCGAGGAAAGTACGGCACGTCTGATTACTTCTATGTTCATAGTCAGTTTACCATGTTCCCAATTAATACGAAATGGCGAAAACCACCCTCTGTTTCGAAGGCTTGCCGGAGTAGATGTCCCTGCCTTCCTCCTCGCAGACAAAACTGTCCACAGGAATGCACCTGATCGTGGCCTTGGTCTCGTCCTTGATCTTCTGCTCGGTCTCGGCGGTGCCGTCCCAATGGCAGAGCAAGAACTTGCCTGTGCCGATCTTGGTCTTGAACTCCTCCCAGTCGTCGCATTTCTCGACATTCGAGGCGCGGAAGTCGAATGCTTTCTGGTAGATCGTCTTCTGGATGTCATCAAGAAGAGCGGCGATCGACTTGTCAAGTCCCTCAAGGGCGACAGTCTGCTTCTGCAACGTGTCTCTTCTGTGGACCTCGACGGTGCCGTTCTCAAGGTCGCGCGGCCCCATCGCAAGACGCACCGGAACTCCCTTGAGCTCCCACTCGGCGAACTTGAATCCCGGACGGAGCGTGTCACGGTCATCGATCTTGACCGTGTGGCCCTCGGCCTCAAGGGCTTTCTTTAGCTGATCCATCTTCTCGAGAATTCTGGCATGCTCCTCGTCCGTCTTGTAGATCGGAACCATGACCACCTGGATCGGGGCCAGCGCCGGCGGCAGTACAAGGCCATTGTCGTCGCCATGAGCCATCACAAGCGCTCCCATCAGCCTGGTGGACACGCCCCAGGACGTGGCCCAGACGTACTGCTGCTGACCTTCCTTGTCCGTGAACTTCACGTCAAACGACTTGGCGAAGTTCTGTCCGAGAAAATGCGAGGTACCGGCCTGTAGAGCCTTGCCGTCCTGCATCATCGCCTCGATCGTGAGGGTGTCAAGGGCTCCGGCGAACCTCTCGTTAGGACTCTTGTGTCCCACGACAACCGGCAGGGCCATGAACTCGCGGGCGAATTTAGCGTACACCTGCACCATTCTCTGAGCCTCCTCCTGAGCCTCCTGCGAGGTGGCATGGGCCGTGTGGCCTTCCTGCCAAAGGAACTCGGCGGTACGGAGGAAAAGCCTTGTGCGCATCTCCCAACGGACGACGTTCGCCCACTGGTTGCACATGATCGGCAGATCCCTCCACGAGGTGATCCAGTTCTTGTAGGTGCTCCAGATGATTGTCTCGGAGGTCGGCCTCACGATCAGCTCCTCCTCCAGCCTTGCGGAAGGATCCACGACAACGCCCTTACCGTCAGGATCGTTCATGAGCCTGTGGTGCGTGACGACGGCGCACTCCTTCGCGAACCCGGCCACATGCTCGGCCTCCCTGCTGAAGAAAGACTTAGGGATGAAAAGCGGGAAATAGGCGTTCACCGCCCCCGTCTCCTTGAACATCTTGTCCAAGGCCTGCTGCATCTTCTCCCAAATCGCATAGCCATAAGGCTTTATGACCATGCAGCCTCTGACGGCGGACTGCTCCGCCAGGTCAGCCTTGACAACCAAATCATTATACCACTGAGAGTAATTCTCAGATCTTTTTGTCACTTCCTTTGCCATGTAATATTGTTGTTTTTGTCAAATATTCTTATTATTGTGCAATATTCCGAAAGGTATGGATTTTGTTTACAGCAAACAATCGTAGGCCGATACCTTGGAATACGGCCACGAAGTTACGAATTTATTGTTAAATATAGGAGATTCAGAAATGAAAACACGCACAATCATCTTTATCTCGGCGCTTCTTGCACTGACTTCGTGCGGTTCAGCTGCGCGCTACGCCAGTGATGCCTCCAGACAGAGGTATCAGGACGGAATCTACTATACGTCCAAAGCCGATGCCCGGGCGGCGGATGTCACCGCGGCGGGAAACGAGGCGGAGACAGACGCTTTGGTCGCCAAGACCAAGGACTCCCCTATCTTCATGAAAAGCGGAGAGAAGGTTGACACCCTGTTCATCCCGGAGAACAAGGCGGCAAGGATAGATTTCAACAACACCAACAACACGACATCAGTCTACCTCTACGACAACGGGTTCGACACCTGGAGCGCCTACCAGCCTTGGTACGCCACGTCATGGTACTCATGGTACCGTCCGTTCTACACTTCAATCTATTGGGGAGCCAATCCTTGGTACTATGGCGGATGGTATGATCCGTGGTACCGCGACCCTTGGTATTTCGGATTCTCGTGGAGCTGGAGAAGCCCTTGGTACTACGGCGGATGGTACGATCCGTGGTATTGGGATCCTTGGTACTATAGCGGATGGTACGGCGGATGGTATGGAGGCTGGTACGGAGGATGGCATGACCCGTGGTGCTACGGAGGATGGGGCTATGGTCATCATCACCACCACGGCCACGACTTCTTCGGTCCGGGAAGCGGACGGGTTTACACTCCACGTCTTAGCACAACCGGCTCAAGCAGAAGAAGCGGAATCGGGTCCTCTTCAAGGAGCGCCGGAGTGAGAAGTTCCTCAATGACCAGATCAAGAAGCGGCATCGGATCAACAAGATCCTCAATGTCAGCGACTACCACAAGGTCTTCAAGCCTTGGCGGACGCACCGGCGGCACAAGGTCATCGATCTCATCGGTGAACAGACCGGCCTCCTCTTCTGTAAGGTCTTCGTCATCCAGATCGTCATCCGTCAGATCATCGGCGGACAGAGCGTCGTCAGTACGGTCATCAGCGGGAAGTACGGTCAGATCCAGCGGTTCATCCTCATTTGGAACCTCGACCGGATCCTCTTCCGTAAGGTCATCCTACGGCAGCAGCCGTTCATCATCTTCGTCATCAACGATGTACTCAAGACCGGCAAGCAGTAGAAGTTCAAGCGGAACGACATCAGGAGGCTACTCATCAGGTAGTTCCAGCAGGAGTTCTTCTGGAAGCTACAGGTCTTCGGGATCTTCTTACAGGTCCTCATCCAGCAATGATTATTCATCCGGCCCGACGAGGAGCTCAAGCAGCTACTCCACAAGCAGAAGTTCAAGTTCATATTCTTCCGGCAGCTCAAGCCGTAGCAGCGGCTACTCCGGCGGCGGTTTCTCCGGCGGCGGATCATCCAGAAGCTCAGGAGGTTCGTACGGCGGTGGCGGCAGCTCCAGAAGCAGTGGCGGAAGAAGGTAACCATTAATAACAATTGAAATGAGAAAGGCAATATTCACTGCGCTTTTGTCATTGACCGCTGTAGCGGCCGGGGCGCAGACTATGTACGACGGGCTGACATTCAGCCAGAACAACTACTACGGAACGGCAAGGTCGATCGGTATGGGCAACGCGATGACGGCTGTCGGCGGCGACCTCGGGTCAATCGGTATCAATCCTGCGGGATCGGCCGTGGCGGGATACTCCCAGTTCACAATCACGCCGAATCTCACGCTCAGTTCGATGAACTCATCCTACAGCGCCTACCCTGTCGGAGGAGTTGACAAGTTCGTCAATGAGCAGGGCAAGAACCTGACACGGTTCTCTTTGCCGAACTTCGGTGCCACGTTCAATTGGAACTTAGGGAACAGAAGCGGCCTTAAGTCCATCACTTACGGAATCGTCGTCAACGGAACGAACAATTTCACCGGCAAGATGCTGGCCGGAGGGGTGAACGACAAGACGAGTTACATCAGTGCGATGGCGGTCGGCGCTAACGGATTCCATTCGGGCTTTCTGAATGGTCACCTCGACGGCAAGGGAAACAAAATTGACATTTGGGACAACGCCTATTACGAGAATGACGACCGGAATATGCCCGCCCCGTGGAATGCCATCGTAAATGCGCAGGCTGGAGCGATAGCAAACTACGGGAACTCTTCTGACCCCAACTACGCTTATCGTTACGTAGCCGCGACAGAAATGTGCAGGCCTGTCACCGAGCAAGAAGTCAATGATGGTTATTACACACTCGGCGAGGGGGAATACATCAAAGACGGCGTTGTCATGGACAAAGACGGGAACGGCATTTACAGCCTATCCCTCGGTGGTCCTCTGAATCAGGCTTACGGGCGCAAGGTAACCGGCAGCAAATACGACGCGCTTTTCAACGTCGGGTTCAATTTCAGCGAGACATTTTTCGTCGGAGTGAACCTCGGTGTCACATCTCTCAACTACAATTATGATGAGTATTTCAAAGAGGCCGCCGCAAATCCTGACAATTTCGAGATTGACTTTGGAGAAAAAGGAATAACTCGTTTCAGCGACTACCGTACACGTTACTCATACACGGCCGATGGAAGCGGAGTCTATGGAAAGTTCGGATTTCTGTGGAGACCGATTGACGGAATCCGCGTTGGAGCGGCCGTCCAGACACCGACAATCATGGAAATCAACGAACGTTGGAGACAAGACGTCAATGTCAACTACACCGACGCCTCATTCAACGGGTCGGCCAAGACGCCTGAGGGGGACTATTCCTACAGACTGCGCTCGCCTTACAGGCTCAACGCCGGAGCAGCGTTCACCTTCGCGGGGATGGCTCTTGTCAGCGCCGACTACGAGATGACGGACTACAGCACGATGAAGTTCATGAGCAAGGACGGAGGCTGGAGCAACGACACCTTCAGCAGCCTGAACGACCAGATCCGCAACTGCATGGGCGTGTCGCACATGGTCAGGATCGGCGCGGAATTCAAGCCGCTGCCGGAGATCGCCGTCCGCGCGGGCTACAACTTCACCACCACTCCTGAATATGTCTACGAAGGCAACAGCAAGACAAAGCTGAACGACAGGATCAACGCGTTCTCGGTTGGCCTCGGCTACTCATCAAACGGCTCGTTCTTCGCCGACATCGCGGCGAGGATGACGATGCTGGCCGATGAATATATCTCCCCTTACGCCGACTACCTGTCCGACCTTGCGTCACCGATGATCCTCAACAAGAGGGACATCTACAACGTCACGGCGACGATCGGCTGGAGATTCTAAAGATTTTTCAGATAAGAGATCGAGTCAGGGCCTTCGTTGAAGAGAAGATCCATGATCGATAGATTCGGCACGAAACCGTACTTTCCGGCAAAGACCTGAAAGTACGGTTTTTCCAGTCTCAGATCCCTTAGTATGTTGTCAGGGCGTTTGGGGTGGATCAGCTCACGATAGTCGGTTCCGTAACGGCCTGTTTCCACAGGAATCTCACGGGAGCGCGCGGGAACATATTCTTCAGTCATCCTCAGGTCGGCGCTGATGCCGATCTTGCGGAGGAAGTAGTTGAGGATCAGGACATTCATTTCGAAAAGTGTCGCGGGACGAGAGTCCAGAATCCCGAAGAGCTCGTCCTTGAAGTACTCAAAATAGGCCGAGGACTCATAGGCCGAAGCGATCGCCCTCTCGGTTCGGACCAGCCATGGGGTTGAATAGTCCACCTTGATCTCGGTTATGGGCAGCTCATGCGTACCACCTTCATGGACTATCGGGAAGTTGAGGCTCGCGGGGCCGTCGGCGGCATAGTACCGAAAACGGTTCCGCCAGGACTGCTTCTGATAATGCTCGCATGCCTCCAGATAAACGACAGAAGGCTTCACCTTGTCCGGAGACAAGATGAAGTCTTTAGCTATCAATGCGAAATAGCTGATCGGCGGGAACCAGGCCACACTGAGCAGCAAGGCCGCCTCCTCAGTCCTATTCAAATTCTCCTTTCTCCCTGGAGTCGTTAGCCCTGATGATTCCACGCTTCGAGCTTCTAATGAAATTCAGGATGGTGTCACGCTCCGCGCTCTGAGGGAAGCCGGCCTCCACCTTGGCGCAGCCGTCGGTGATGTTGTAGCCGGAGAAATAGATCGTGTCGTAGATGTCCTTGATGTTGCGCACGACTTCGGAGGAGAAGCCACGGCGGCGGAGTCCGACAATGTTGACCCCGGAGTAGCAGATCGGGTCGCGTCCGCAAAGCACATAAGGAGGGATGTCCTTGTTGATCTTGGACATTCCGCCGACCATCGCGTGGCATCCGATCTTCGAGAACTGGTGCGCCTTGGATCCACCACCGAGGATGGCCCAGTCGTCCACAACGGTCTCGCCGGCGATGCCGACAAAGCTTACAAGGATGCAATGGCTGCCGACCTCACAGTCATGAGCCACGTGAACGTAGGACATCAGCAAGGTGTTGCTGCCGATCTTGGTCACGCACTTGCCGCTGGCCTTGGTGCCACGGTTGATTGTCACGCACTCGCGGATGGTCACGTTGTCGCCGATCTCCACGTAGGTTACCTCTCCCTCGTACTTAAGATCCTGAGGGATGGCTCCCACGACAGCCCCGGGAAAGACCTGACAGTTCTTCCCCATCCTGACGTAGGAATATATCATCGCGTGAGGATGGATCTTGCAGCCGTCGCCGATCTCGACATCATCGTCGATGAAGGCGAACGGGCCGATCTCAATGTTGTCGCCAAGTTTAGCCTTCGGGCTGACTGACGCTAATGGTGAAATTTTGTTCATATCTTCAGTAATTATCAGCAAGATTTCTCACGGACGGCCACGGCAGCCCGTGTGTTGATGGTGTGTCCCGGCTTGAAGGCCGTAACCTTTGCCTTGAGGTAGCCTCCGGCAAGCCTGAGATCCCCGATCAGATCCAGAAGCTTGTGCCTTCCGCACTCGTTGGGGAAATGCAGATGGAGATTGTTGAGGTACCCGTTGTCGTTGATGGACAGCTTCGGCACGTTGAACAAGGCCGACAGCCTTTCAACCTGCTCCGGCTGGACAGGATGCTCGACAATCACGATGGCATTGTCAACGTCGCCGCCCTTGACAAGGTTGTTCTGGAAAAGATACTCAATCTCATGGAAGAAGACGAAAGTACGGCAAGGCCCTATCTGGGTCGCGTAGTCGGTAGACTCGTCCCAGTGGGCGGTCTGAACTCCAAGAACCCTTGAGCCGAAGTCCACGGTGATGTCCATGGACGGAGCGTCCGCCGGGGTTATCCGCACATAGGATCCGGTCTTCTCATCCTTGATCTCAATTTCCTCAGGGATCGTGACATACTGTCTCTCAGCGTCCTGCTCCCTCAGGCCGTCACGGGAGATGGCCTCGACATAGTACCGGGCGCTGCCGTCCAGAATCGGCACCTCCACGTTGTCGATCTCGACAAGAGCGTTGTCCACGCCCATACCCGTGAGCGCCGACATCAGATGCTCTATCGTGGAGACCGAAGCCTCCCCTTTGGAGATCGTGGTGCTTCTGGCTGTTGAAGAAACGTTCCCGGCGAGTGCCTCGACGAATGCGGATTCTCCCAGATCCACCCTGTGAAATACTATTCCTGTGTTCTCGGGAGCCGGTTTGAGAATCATTCTCGAAATTCTGCCGGTATGGAGTCCCTTTCCGTGGAACTCATATTCGCCCGCAAGGGTCTTTTGCTTATAAGAAGTCATAATCTATCTTTTGCAGACTGCGTAAAATACAACAGACTGCAAAGATAGCAATGAATTTTTGAATATTCAAGGATTCCTCCCGCACAATAGTAGCAAAAGGCTACTATTCCTCGCCCTGACGCTTGAAGACGGCGTAGCTGCGGAGGTAGTTCTTCAGAGGGAGGGCCGGGGAGCCGAGGAAGACCTGGCCGGACTTACGGATGTTGCCGATGACTCCGCACTGGGCGCCGATGGTGGTGTTGTCGGCGATGTTCAGATGCCCCGCTATGCCGACCTGACCTGCCAGTATGCAGTTCTTGCCGATCTTCGTGGAGCCGGCGATGCCACACTGGGCGGCCATCACGGTGTTGTCGCCGATCTGGACATTGTGGGCTATCTGGCAGAGGTTGTCGATCTTCACTCCGTTGCCGATGATGGTTGACTCCATCTCGGACTTGTCGATGGTGGTGCCGGCGCCGATCTCGACGTTGTCGCCGATGATCACATTGCCGATGTGTTCGATCTTCTCCCATGTACCGTCAGGAAGTGGCGCGTTGCCGAAACCGTCCGAACCGATCACAGCGTTGGCGTGGATGATCACGTTGTTCCCGATCACCATACCAGGGTAGATCACCACTCCCGGATAGATGATGCAGCGGGAGCCGATCACCGTGTTGTCACCGACGTAGACATTCTCGTAGATCTTCGTGTAGTCACCGACCTTGGCGTGATGTCCGACATAGGAATGGCTGCCGAGATAGACCTTTTTACCGAACTTGGTGGTCAGGAACCAGGAGGAACGGAATCCTCTGTGTCTCTTGTCAGTACGTTTCTGGGTAGAGACATATTTAAGAAGATCGGCCAGGGACTTGTAGGCGTCGTCAACCCTGACCAGTGTGGAAATGACCTTCTCTTTAGGCTCAAAGTCCTTGTTGACAAGCAGGATGCTCGCCTTGCAGGTATAGACGTATCTCTCGTACTTCGGGTTGGCGAAGAAACATAGTTGTCCAGGTTTTCCATGCTCTATCTTCGCGAATGATGTCACTGTGGCCTGCGGGTCGCCCTCAACGGTTCCTTTCAGCACCTGTGCTAATTGCTTTGCGGTAAATTCCATCTTTTACTGACAATTTTTAGTCTTCAAATTCTTAGGTAATCCTTAAAAAACAGCTTGGCAATCCTTGATTGTTTCACCAAAATATTTTTTAACGATTACTAATCGGTCTGCAAAGAAAGCAATTTATTTTCATATTCACTAAATTATTCTTATCTTTGCAACGTTGTGAGAGATAGGGGACGAAAGCGTCTCCTATCTTTTGTGTTATCAAACAAGGGTTTTTATGGATAAGGAAAAGATAATCTCCAGCATCGGAAACGCCGTCGGCGAGCGTGGCTGCTTCATCGTGGATGTCACGGTGAGCAGAGACAACGACATCGTCCTGACCATAGAGAAAGAGACGGGAGACATTGACCTTGAGGACTGTGTCAGCGTCAACGACGCGTTTCTCGCCATTTTCGACAAGGATGCCGAGGACTACTCCCTCACCGTCACGTCCGCAGGACTTGACCAGCCGTTCAAGGTTCCAAAGCAGTACGCCAAGGCGATAGGTTCGGCTGTGGAGGTGCAGCTCAAGGGAGGCAGGAAGATCACCGGGATCCTAACCGAGGCCGACGATGAGGGAATATCATTGCGCTACTCCCGGAAGGAAGCCGTGGAGGGGAAGAAAAAGAAGGTGATCGTGGAGCATGAGGACAGGTTCACCCATGAGGAGACCAACTCCGTTGTTCCGCACATAGTGTTCACGAAATAAAAGCAAAAGAGTATAGAAATGGAAAAGAAAGAAGAAATCACTCTCATTGACGCCTTCAAGGACTTCAAGGAAGAGAAGAACATCGACAGACCTGTGATGATGGGTGTCCTGAAGGACGTTTTCCTCACACAGATCGCGAAGACCTACGGCTCCGCGGACAACTTCGACGTCATCATCAATGTGGACAAGGGCGACTGCGAGATCTACCAGAACTTCGACGTGGTGGAGGAGGTCGAGAACCCCAACACCCAGATAACCCTGGACCAGATCAAGAAAGAGACCGGTGACGACGACTACGAGATCGGAGACGTGTACACGAAGAAACTCTCTCTCGCGTCATTCGGAAGAAGGGGTATCCTGAACATCAGGCAGAACCTCCAGGGCAGGATCATGGACATCGACAAGGCCAACATATTCAAGGCCTATTCCGACAAGGTCGGAGAGATCTTCTCCGGCGAGATCTACCAGACATGGTCAAAGGAGGTCATCATCCTCGACGACGACAACAACGAGCTGCACCTTCCTAAGGCCGAGCAGATTCCTGGCGAGAGATTCAAGAAGGGCGACACCATCCGCGCCATCATCAAGAGCGTGGAGATGAAGAACAACACCACTCCTTACATCACCCTTTCCAGGACATCCAACGAGTTCCTGGAGAAGCTTTTCGAGCATGAGGTTCCCGAGATATTCGACGGGCTCATCACCATCAAGAAGGTGGTCCGCGTTCCTGGCGAGCGCGCCAAGGTGGCTGTCGAGTCCTACGACGAGAGGATCGATCCGATCGGAGCGTGCATCGGCGTGAAGGGTTCCCGTATCATCGGCATCGTTCGCGAGCTCCGCAACGAGAACATCGACGTGCTCCAGTGGACCAACAACACACAGCTTCTCATCCAGAGAGCCCTCAATCCGGCAAGGGTATCCTCCATCGATCTCGGCAATTCCGAGGAAGACAAGATCAAGGTCTACATGCAGCCTGACGAGGTGAAGAAGGGTATCGGACGCGGCGGCTGCAACATCAAGCTCGCCGGTATGCTCGTGGGCAGGGAGATCGAAGTCTGGAGAGAGCTTCCGAAGGACGAGGCACAGGAAGAGGAGGACGTTCTTCTCAGCGAGTTCAGCAACGAGATCGACCAGTGGGTCATCGACCGCCTGGAGGCCATCGGCTGCGACACCGCCAAGAGCGTGCTCGCCTTCTCGCCTGAGGACATCGCCAAGAGGGCAGACCTCGAGGATGAGACCGTGGCGGAAGTGTTCCGGATCCTCAAGGCCGAATTTGAAGACTAGTCCGCCAGAAAGGACATATTATTAATTTAAAGGGGTTGAATATGGCAGAAATCAGACTAAATAAGATAATAAGAACATACAACATCGGACTTCAGAACCTTGTGGATTTCCTGATCAGCAAGGGTGTGGAAGTCGAAGCCAATCCGAACGCGAAGATCTCTGACGATCTTCTTCCGCAGATAGAAAAGCAGTTCGGAAAGGATCTTGAGCTTAAGCAGGCCTCCGAGAAGGTTGACATCAAACTCAACGAGATTCTCGAGAAGACCTCAAGGAAGCAGCAGGAAAACGCGAAGGAAGAAGAGGACGAGGAGCCTGTAAGAGAGACTGTCATCAAGACAACCATCTTCACTCCGGTGGAGCAGAGGCAGGAGGCCGCGCAGGCACCTCAGCCTGAGGTTGCGCCTGAGCCAAAGGACGACGCGCAGCCGGAGCGGGAGACGGCACCGTCACCGGAGCCTGAGACCAGGACTGCGGAGGAGGCTCCAGCCAAGGAGGCGGAGCCGGAAGTCCGTCAGGAGCCGGAGCCTGTGAAGGAGGTTCCTGCAAAAATGGGAGAGAAAGCCGAGGCGGTGACCGAAAGCAAGCCGCTGCCAGAGACCCCGAAGGTGGACACCGTCGTGAAGGAGGATGTCCCTGCGCCAACAACCCCGGCGGCAGGCAAGGATCAGCACAACGGTGAGAGACCGAATGTCAAGCATGAGAAGAAGCATGTTCCGGCTCAGGCTAAGCCTAAGGAGGAGCAGCAGGCCAAGGCAAAGCCTCAGGCTCCGGAAGAGAAGCCGTCTGACGACGACCCGACTCCAGGGCTTAAGGTCCTGGGCAAGATCGACCTGTCACAATTCGAGCCGAAGAAGGGAGGAAAGAAGAGAGAGCGGATCGCCAAGGGAAGCCAGAAGGTGGATGTCGCCAAGGAAGGGAAACAGGCTGACAACAGCTCAAAGAAGGACAAAGACAAGAACAAGAACGCCAAGCAGGGACAGGAGCAGGGCAAGGGCAACAAGAAACGCAACCGCGGCGCGGACCGTTTCAAGCCTGCCATGACCGAGGAGGAGCAGGAGGCGATGCAGAAAGAGATCCAGAAGCAGGTCAAAGAGACCTACGCCAGGATGAACGACAACAAGAAGAACAACTTCGGAGCCAAGTACAGAAAGGAGAAGAGGGAGCAGGCCGCCGCCAAGACACAGGAGGAGATGGCACAGGAGATGGCGGAGAAGAAGGTCCTCAAGGTCACCGAGTTCGTGACCGTGAACGACCTCGCCACACTCATGAACAACACTCCTGTCAACGAGGTCATCAAGGCTTGCATGGAGCTTGGTCTGATGGTGTCCATCAACCAGAGGCTTGACGCCGAGGCGCTTGTGCTTGTCGCCGAGCAGTTCGGCTACAAGGTCGAGTTCGTCACGGCTGACCTGACAGAGGAGATCGAGGGCAGCAGCGAACAGGTTGACCGTGAGGAGGATCTCGTCCCAAGGCCGCCGATCATCACGGTGATGGGTCACGTTGACCACGGTAAGACATCGTTGCTCGACTATATTCGTAAATCCAACGTGATCGCCGGAGAGGCCGGAGGTATCACGCAGCACATCGGTGCCTACAACGTGAAACTTCCTGACGGAAGGCGCATCACGTTCCTGGACACCCCTGGCCACGAGGCGTTCACCGCCATGCGAGCCCGTGGAGCCCAGCTGACCGACCTCGCCATCATCATCATCGCCGCCGATGACGCGGTGATGCCTCAGACAGTCGAGGCCATCAACCACGCCCAGGCCGCCGGTGTACCTATGGTGTTTGCCATCAACAAGATAGACAAGCCGGGAGCGCAGCCTGAGAAGATATATCAGCAGCTGGCGCAAATGAATATCCTCACGGAGGCGTGGGGTGGAAAATACCAGAGCCAGGAGATCTCCGCCAAGAAGGGACTCAACGTGGACAAGCTTCTTGAGAAGGTTCTCCTTGAGACTGACCTTCTTGATCTCAAGGCCAATCCTGACAAGAACGCCGTCGGAGCCGTGATCGAGTCCTCTCTGGACAAGGGCCGCGGCTATCTGGCCACCGTGCTTGTCCAGGACGGAACCCTCCACACAGGCGACATGATGCTGAGCGGATGCTACTACGGTCGTGTGAAGGCCATGTTCAACGAGAGAGGACAAAAGGTGAAGGAGGCCGGGCCATCTACGCCGGTTTCTGTTCTCGGCCTCAACGGAGCGCCGAGCGCAGGTGACAAGTTCAACGTCATGAGCGATGAGAAGGAGGCCAAGGCCATCGCCAACAAGCGTGAGCAGCTCATCAGGATCCAGGGTATCAAGACCCAGAAGCACATGACCCTCGAAGAGATCGGACGACGGATCGCGATCGGCAACTTCAAGGAGCTCAACGTCATCGTCAAGGGAGACGTGGACGGTTCAGTGGAGGCGCTGTCCGACTCGCTCATCAAGCTCTCCACCGAGCAGGTACGCGTGAATGTGATCCACAAGGCCGTGGGAGCCATCTCCGAGTCCGACGTGATCCTTGCGGAGGCTTCGGATGCCGTCATCATCGGATTCCAGGTACGTCCTTCCACGGACGCGAGGAAGATCGCGGACGAACAGGGAATCGAGATCCGTATCTATTCTGTCATCTACGACGCGATCAACGATGTGAAGGATGGTATCGAGGGCATGCTTGAGCCTATAAAGAAAGAGGAGATCACCGGAACCGCCGAGGTCAAGCAGACCTTCAAGATCTCCAAGGTAGGCACGATCGCCGGCTGTCTTGTCAGGGACGGAAAGATCTCAAAGACAGCGCAGTGCAGGCTCATCCGCGACGGAATCGTGGTCTACACCGGAGAACTCGCCTCGCTCAAGAGGGGCAAGGACGATGTCAAGGAGGTGTCAGCAGGCATGGAGTGCGGTATCGGCATCGAGAAGTTCAACGACCTCAAGGTCGGCGACAACATCGAGGCGTTCGTGATCACCGAGATCAAGCAGAAGCTTGACTGATCGGCGCGTCCGCGGAATCGGAATTGATGAATATGACAAAGGGACTGGCGGTCTGCCGGTCCCTTTGTTTTTTAGTCCTCACGCCTCGACAGGCACCGCGGCATGTCCGGCGCCGCTATTCTATGATACTTGACTCCGTAAAGGAGGCGGTACAGCTTGACTGTACGGACAGCCTCGGCGACATCATGGACGCGGAGAATGTCTGCCCCGTTCTGCAGCGCGACGAAATCCGCCACCTGCGTGGCCGGCAAGACATCGGACGGCGTGACGCCCAAAGGTCTGAACAGAAAGCTCTTGCGGGAGAGACCCACAAGAATCTCCTTACCGAACTCCTCGAACACGGACATCTCACGCAGCAGCTGCCAGTTCTGCTCCGCCGTCTTGGCGAAACCGAAACCGGGATCCAGGATCCAGTTCCTGACCCCATACCTGTCCGCCTCGGCGGCGATCCCCTCGAAAAACTCACGGACAGCCTCTGTGACATTGTCGTAGTCAGTAAGGCTCTGCATGTTCTTCGGAGTGCCGCGCGTGTGCATGGCGATGTACGGCAGGCCAAGCTGGCCGAGCAACTTCCACATCTCACCGCAGCCGCCGCTCACATCGTTCACGACGAACGGGCCGATGATGTCAAACGCCTTGCTGACGACCTCCGGGCGGAAAGTGTCGATGGAGATCCTGACACCCGGATGCTCCGCCGCAAGGATACGCAGCGCCGGCTCAAGCCTGCTCCACTCCTCCTCCCCGCTGATGGAGTCCGATCCCGGACGGGTGGAGCATGCACCGAGGTCAAGGATGTCCGCTCCCGAATCAAGCATATTCACAATCCTTCCGCGGAAGCCTTCCTCATCGAAAGTCCCGTCTGGACGGAGGTTGCGGCTGCCCGCGAAAAACGAGTCGTCGGTGAGGTTGACAATGCCCATCACCTGGATATTTCTGTCTACAGAGCTTACCATAATGGTTAAAATTTCAGCAAAATTAGACAAAAAATGAATATCTTTGCGCATAAAGAAAACAATCGCGCTATGTTGGTCGTTCTGGAAGGCTTGGACGGAGCCGGGAAATCAACGCAAGTCAAGAAGTTAAGGGCATATCTCGAAAAGATCTGCCCGGAGTTGGAGTACATCCACTTTCCAAGGTACGACGCACCCGTCTACGGAGATCTCATCAGCCGTTTCCTCCGGGGGGACTTCGGCTCAAACGAGGCGGTGCACCCGCAACTGGTGGCACTGCTGTTCGCCGAGGACAGGCACGGAGCTGCCCCTGCCATGAGGAAGGCCCTTTCGGAGGGCGGCACGGTGCTGCTCGACAGATACGTCTACTCAAACATCGCCTACCAATGCGCGAAACTGCCGGATCCGGACGAGAGAGAGCGCCTGAGGAATTGGATCATCGACACTGAATATGGCGATTTTGCCCTGCCGAAACCTGACCTGAACATATTCCTGGATGTTCCTATCTCGTTCGTCGAGAGCAAGTTGGAGGAGTCACGCACAGGCAGTGACAGGGACTATCTCCACGGTTCGCAGGACATCCACGAGGCGGACATCGAATTCCAGCGGCAAGTTCAGGCCATCTACCGCCGGCAAGCCACGCTTGACCCGGATCTCATCAGGATCGACTGCTCGGACGAGTCGGGAGAGATGCTGCCGCCGGACGCGATATTCGCAAAGATCAAAGAAATTATTGACGAACACATCGAGAAAAAATGAAGAACGTTTACCTTTTCAGGCTGAGAAGGCTGTGCGCTTTCATCATAGGAGTGGTCTTCGTGATCGCTGGAATATTCAAGCTCCTTGATCCTGTCGGAGCCGGGCTGGTGATGGAAGGCTACCTCCGCTTCCTCCACATCACCTTCCTTCTTCCACTTGCAAAGGCAGGAGCCGTGGCCCTCGCCCTCCTGGAGGCGATTCTCGGGTCGGCCATGATCTGCGGAGTGTGGAGGAAACCGGTCGCCGTGATCACCACCGCCATGATTGTCTTCTTCACGGCGCTCACCCTCCTGCTCGCCATCTTCAATCCCGTCTCGCTGACGGACTGCGGATGCTTCGGGGAAGTGATTCATCTTACTAATTTCCAGACATTCCTGAAGAACCTTGTGCTGCTGGCTCTGGCGCTGACGGCATTCCTTCCGTTCAGGAATTTCGGCAAGAACAGGAAGCGGAAATATGTCTCCTTCGGCATCGTGACTGCCTCACTCATAACATTCACGGTGTACTCGTTGACCGCCATCCCGCTGGTGGACTACACTGCATTCACCCCTGGCAGCGAGCTGCTGGCCTCGGAGGATGATGACGACGGGAACGATGACGAGACAGGGTACTACAAATCTACGATAATCTACGAGAAGAACGGCCAGGAAGGAGCCTTTGATCTGGACAACCTCCCGGACTCTACCTGGACCTACGTCCGTACTGAGACCATATTCATCAACGGCACTGATGTCGAGGACAACGAGCCGGCACTTTCCTTCTCTGACTCCTTGGGCAACTATCACGACAAGCTGGCGACCGTCGGCAACGTGCTGGCCGTTTCCGTCTATGACGCCGGGAGACTGAGCGGAGACCGGTGGACAAGGATCGCCGACGCCCTGGACGGAGCCAAGGCCGCCGGGTTCACACCCCTGCTGCTGGTCTCCTCGTCCAAAGACCAGTTCGACAACCTGGCCGCGCTCACGCCCGAAATCCATTCCAGACTGCTTTCCTCAACCTACCACGCCGACAGAAAGACCCTTGTCAGCCTTAACCGTTCGAACGGCGGCGCGACGTGGTTCAGCGACGGCGAGCTGATCCGGAAATATTCCAATGGTAGAATCCCGTCCGGTGAGACGCTGAGCGGGAAGACCGAGGACGACCCGACCGAGGAAATGCTTCATTCCAGCACCAGGAAGCGCCTTCACTTCCAGGGCTTCATCCTCTATGTCTTCGCCCTGCTGCTGATTCTTTGATTCCGGTACCCGGAACCTACGCCCCCGACACTGTGATCCATCCTTGGATTCCAGCACTCGGTACTACGGCCCGGCCTAGAAGCCGGTGTAGTTCCAAGGGGTTATGGAGCGGAGTTCCTCCTTCACTGACTCGCTGACATCCAAGCCATTGACGAAATCCTCGATGGTCCGCTCATCAATGGCGGCACCCGTTCTGGTGAGGTTCTTCAGAGTCTCGTACGGATTCGGGTAGTTCTCGCGGCGGAGGATAGTCTGGATGGCCTCGGCGACCACAGCCCAGTTACGGTGCAGGTCGGCGTCAATGGCCGGGCGGTTCAGGATCAGCTTGCCGAGTCCTTTCTTCAAAGAAGCCAGGGCGATCAAACCGTGAGCCACAGGGACACCGATGTTGCGCTGGACGGTGGAGTCTGTCAGGTCTCTCTGCAACCTTGAGATCGGAAGCTTCATCGACAGGAACGTCAGCACGGCGTCAGCCATGCCGAGGTTGCCCTCGGCGTTCTCGAAATCGATAGGATTGACCTTGTGAGGCATGGCCGAGGAGCCGACCTCGTTCTTGGCGACCTGCTGATGGAAGTACTCCATCGAGATGTAGGTCCAGATGTCACGGCAGAGATCTATGAGGATCGTGTTGATGCGACGCAGGCAGTCAAAGATGGCGGCCAGGTTGTCATAGTGGTCAATCTGGGTGGTCGGGAAGGATCTCTTAAGTCCCAGGGAGGCCACGAAATCCTCGGCGAACGAAGGCCAGTCGATGTCCGGGAAGGCGACCTTGTGGGCGTTCATGTTGCCGGTAGCCCCTCCGAACTTGGCAGGCCAGGTAAGAAGGGAGAACTGCCTCAGCTGCTCCTCAAGACGGGCGACGAACACCTGGAACTCCTTGCCGAGCCTGGTCGGAGTGGCCGGCTGGCCGTGAGTCTTGGCGAGCATGGGGACATCCTTCCAGGCCTCGACATCGGCGGCAAGGATGGAGATCACCTCGCGGAGTGCGGGAAGATATTCATTCTCAAGGGCTTCCTTCAGCATCAGAGGCTGCGCCGTGTTGTTGATGTCCTGCGAGGTGAGGCCGAAATGGACGAACTCCTGCCAGCGGGATATTCCAAGAGTCTTGAAATTCTCCTTGATGAAATATTCAACGGCCTTGACATCGTGGTTGGTGATCTTCTCGATGTCCTTTACCTTCTGGGCGTCTTCCGGAGTCATCGCCTGATAAAGCTTACGCAGACGGGCAAAGAGTTCATCTCGGGTCAATCCCGTGCCTTCGCCGAAGTCAGAGAGCTGTGGCAGAGGAATTTCGCACAGGGCGATGAAATATTCCACCTCCACGCGCACGCGGTCACGGATCAAGGCGAACTCGCTGAAATACTGCCTCAGCGCGGCGGTTTTGGCGGCATACCGACCATCGATCGGGGACACCGCCAGAAGAGAATGAAAATCCATATTCATTAAACAATTATTTTCCAACCACATAGACATCATCGCCAGGTTCGGCGAATCCGAAGCTCTCGCGGGCGAAACGCTCCAGTGAGTCACGGTTGGAGGTCAGACCGTGGATCTGGCTGTCCATCTCCTTGATCTCGGTGCTGTACCTCTCGATCTGTCTTTCCTGGCTGCGGATCTCGAATCCGGCCTTTACCCAGCGGACTATGTTGTTCTGGTTCACGAAACCGACCAGGACAACGAACAAGGTTGTGGCCACAATGGCATAGCGGATGAAGGAGCGTTTCTCGGCGTTCCTGCCATCTTTACCGGTGTCCCAGATGTCCTTGAATTTTCCCACGGCGAAAAGAGCTTTATTTGTACAAAAATAACTAAATTTGTGAAATAAACCGATTGTTGAAAACATTAATATCCAAAAAAAATGAAACCAACACTTCTTGTACTTGCGGCCGGAATGGGAAGCCGTTACGGCGGACTGAAGCAGATGGACGGACTCGGGCCGAACGGCGAGACCATCATTGACTACTCAATCTACGATGCCGTCAAGGCCGGTTTCGGCAAGGTTGTCTACATCGTCAGGGAGTATTTCCTCGAACAGTTCAAGCAGACCGTGAAGGAGAAATACAGCGGCGTGACCTGCCCTGACGGGACTCCGCTGGAGTTCGACTTCGTCATCCAGGAACTGAACAAGATACCGTCACGGTTCACCCTCAATCCAGAGAGGCAGAAGCCTTGGGGGACCGCCCACGCCGTGCTGATGGCAAAGGATGTCATCCACGAGCCGTTCGCCGTCATCAACGGTGACGACTACTACGGCAAGGAGTCCTTCCAGATTCTGGGCGACTGGCTCAGGGCCCACGAAGGCACAACCGGCACATGCAGCATCGTCGGCTTCGAGCTTGACAACACTCTCTCCGAATATGGCAAGGTCTCCCGTGGCATCTGCTACTACGACAAGGATCTCCACCTCACGGGCGTGGCCGAGCACCTGAACATCGGGAAAGAGGCTGACGGCAAGGTCTATGGCGACAACTCCGTCAACGGACAGACCCACGTCGAGCTCGACGGCAAGGCCCTCTGCTCCATGAACATGTGGGGCTTCACCCCTGACTACTTCCAACTCAGCGAAGAGGTGTTCAGCAGCTTCCTTGAGCAGAACATCAACGAGTTGAAGAAGGAATATTTCATCCCTTACGCCGTTGACATCCTGATGAAGGAACGCGGCTACAAGTGCGAGGTTCTCTCCACGGACTCCCACTGGTTCGGCGTGACCTACAAGGAGGATCGCCCGGGCGTTGTTGCCAAGTTCCAGGAGCTTGTCGACAAGGGTGTCTACCCTACACCTCTCTGGAAGAAATAATGCCTTTCCTCAAGACACGAAAGGTCGAGAAGAACTACGACCTCTTCTCCGGCTGCGCCTGGTACACTCCGGGCGTGGCCGGTGTTTTCGCCATACTTGCCTGGTTTCTGGTCGGAATGATCATCGGTGGCCTTGTGAACCTCGGACTTCTGCTGTTCCTGCCGGGATTCCCGCTCTACTACAGCATGCTGATCGTCTACCCGGTGCAGTTCCTGCCTGTCCTGATGTATGTAAGGCTGAAGAGCATGCGCAACTCCACGTTCGACAGGGGCTACGCCTTGGACAGCAATCATTTCGGGTCGAAAGGAGGAGCGCTCACGGCTCTCCTCATGGCTTTCGGCACGGTGGCTCTGGCCATGATGCTGGAACCTTTGATGAGCGTGCTGCCTGACATGGATGAGAACCTGGTGAGGACATTGGAGACTCTCCTTGACGGTCCGCTGTGGGTCAGCCTTCTGAGCATGAGCGTGCTGGCTCCGGTTCTGGAGGAATGGATGTGCAGAGGAGTCGTGCTGAGAGGTCTTCTGAACTATTCCCGCAAGGGTGAGCCGGGAGAGGACGGAAGCAGGAGAGGCATGAACCCGGCTCTCGCCATCGCCATCTCGGCCATCTTCTTCGCCACGATCCACGGTAATCTCTGGCAGGGGATCTCGGCGTTCATTCTCGGAAGTTTCTTCGGCTACGCCTACTACAAGACCGGCTCGCTGAAGCTCACGATGCTGATGCACTGCGTCAACAACACGGTCTCCGTGCTGTCCTCCAAACTGCCGGCGTTCAGGGATCTGGGAGCCGACGCAAGCCTTCTGGACATCATCCCGATGAAGGTCTACGCGGGCATATTCATTGTCAGCGCCGCTGTCCTGTTCCTGGCTGTCAGGTACTTGTCAAGAATCAAGGCTGACTCGCCGCAGGGATCCTGCGATGTGGTTCCGAGCGCCGACGACCTGACCCATGGAGAAAATCTATGACGATCCGGACGCCGGAGCCGTAACAATCCGGAAAAACGTTCGCTCCCGCAGGGTGACACTCCGTGTGAATCCCCGCAGGGGCGTTACTGTCACTGTACCCTACTTCGTTCCGTACAAGGCCGGACTGGAATTCTTCCTGGCAAAAAAAGACTGGGTCCTGAAAGTCCAGGCACGGCAGCGCGAGCGGATCGGAGCCGGGCATATTCCTACTCCTGAGGAGATAGAGGAGCTTCGCAGGGTGGCGAAAGAAGTACTCCCGAAGCGCTTGCGGGAACTCGCGGAAAGATATTCATTTGAATATAATTCCGTCCGCATCAAGCACAACTCCTCGAACTGGGGAAGCTGCTCGCGCAAAGGCAACATCAACTTGAACCTCAACCTCGTACGCATCCCGGACGAGCTGCGGGACTACGTTCTCCTCCACGAGCTCTGCCACCTCCGCCACCCCGACCACGGCCCGCGGTTCCACGCCCTCCTCGAATCCCTCTGCCCCGGCCACCTCGCCATGCAACGGGAGCTGCGCGGCTACCGGATGTACTGATGAAGGATGTGATTTCTGGCTAAAATTATTCCTGACAAGAGTCAAGACTGTGTTTTATCTTTACGCATCTTCTTATAAATCACAGTTGACAAGATTGCAGAAATAAAGGCTAAAGCCAAAAGTACCTTTACATCATAAACGACATAAAGCACAAAACTAACTATCGAAATTATCAAACAGATATAACAGACAAATCTCATAGCGAATTTTTCAAATAATTTCCAGCAACGTAACCATAACCATTATAAAGGCCTATAAACTTGACTCTTGTTTTGAACATTTCTACGGAGTCAGTGACATTACTTTCTAAAAATAAGGAAAAAATCTGAATTGTCAAAAACAGTCACTGGAGGTGTGAAGTTGTTTTGGGGGAACTGCGGAATATTTTGTATTTTTGTGAGTTTAATAGTGACAGAAAATGGAAGAAGCGAAAAATCCAACGGCCGAAGAGCCGAAAAGACTCAACTTTCTTGAGGAAATAATAGAGGACGACCTGAAGTCCGGAAGAGTTAAGAGCGTGATGACACGTTTCCCTCCGGAGCCTAACGGGTACCTCCATCTCGGACACGCGAAGAGCATCTGCATCAACTTCGGGCTCGCCCAGAAGTACGGCGGAAAGACCAACCTCCGCTTTGACGACACCAACCCGACCAAGGAGGACACTGAATATGTCGATTCGATCAAGGAGGACATCCAGTGGCTCGGCTTCCAGTGGGACAAGGAACTTTACGCTTCCGACTATTTCGACCAGCTTTACGCCTGGGCCGAGCAGATGATCGAGCGCGGTCAGGCCTACGTGGACGACCAGACACAGGAGGAGATCAGCAAGGGACGCGGCACCGTGGACAAGCCGGGAACCGAGAGTCCTTACAGGAACCGCTCCGTGGAGGAGAACCTCCGTCTGTTCAGGGATATGAAGGCCGGAAAATACGCTGACGGAGAGAAGGTTCTCCGCGCGAAGATCGACATGGCCTCCCCGAACATGATGTTCCGCGACCCTATTCTCTACAGGATCAAGCACGCATCGCATCACCGCACGGGCGACAAGTGGTGCATCTACCCGATGTACGACTTCACCCACGGCCAGTGCGACTCAATAGAGCACATCACCCACTCGATCTGCACTCTTGAGTTCGATGTCCACAGACCTCTGTACGACTGGTTCATCAAGACCCTTGAGATCTGGCCGAGCCATCAGTACGAGTTCGCCAGACTGAACCTCACCTACACCCTGATGAGCAAGAGAAAGCTTCTGGAACTCGTCCAGAAAGGCCTTGTCTCCGGATGGGACGATCCACGTATGCCTACTCTCTGCGGAGTTCGCCGCCGTGGCTACACCGCCGAGGCCCTCAAGATGTTCTGCGAGAAGATCGGAGTCTCAAAGCGTGACCAGATGATGGATATCCAGCTTTTGGAATGGTGTGTGCGCCAGGATCTTAACGCAAGGGCCAACAGGTATATGGTCGTTCAGAAACCTTTGAAGGTCACCCTCACCAACTGGGAGCCGGGCAAGGTGGAGTGGTTCGACTGCCCTCTCAACCCTGCCGAGCCGGAGGGAGCCACCCGCAAGGTTCCGTTCACGGGAGAATTCTACATCGAGCGCGACGACTTTATGGAGGACGCTCCGAAGAAGTTCTTCCGCCTCAAACCAGACGGAGAGGTTCGTCTGAAATACACCTACATCATCAAGTGCGAGGAGGTCATCAAGGATGCTGATGGCAACGTTGTCGAACTGAGGTGCACCTACGACCCGACCACGAAGCCGGGCGGTGGCGAATGGCGCTCTGTCAAAGGCACGATCCATTGGGTTTCAACTGAATATGCCAAAGAGATCGAGATCCGCAACTACGACCGTCTCTTCGTCAAGGAGGACATGAACTCCATCCCTGAGGACAAGGACTACAAGGACTTCCTCAACCCGGAGTCACTCACCATCGCCAAGGGTTACGCCGAGCCTGCCCTCCTTGAGGACAACTCCGGAATCGCCGTCCAGTTCGAGCGCACCGGCTACTACTACAAGGATCCGGACAGCACCGCCGACAAGGTGATATTCAACAAGACGACTGCCCTGAAGGACTCCTACAAGCCTGAATAACAGAGGTGGTTATGCACCTGCCCCTTTTCATAGCCCGACGGTACCTGTTCGCGAAGAAGTCACACAACGTGATCAACATCATCTCCGCGATCAGTGCCGTCGGTATGGCTATAGGGACGGCTGCCCTGATCATCATCCTGTCCATCTACAACGGCTTCGACGAGCTTGTCAAATCGACACTCAGCAACGTGGAGCCGGACATACTCATAACCCCCGCCAAAGGCAAGGTCTTCATCCCCGAAGGCGAGGCGTTCGACCGGATCAAGGCGAATCCGATGATCGGTGAATATGACCTCATCCTTCAGGAGAATGTGTTCGTGGACTATGACGGGCATCAGGGAATAGCCAAGGCCAAGGGCGTGGACAGCGCTTTCGAGGCGGAATCTCCTCTTGCGGAACACATCACCAACGGAGAGTTTTCCCTGCACAAAGGCCAGCTGCCGCAGATGGTTGTCGGCGCGGGCCTGGCTTACAAGATGGGAATGAATCCGGCGTTCCTCGCCTCCGCGGAATTATATTTCCCGATCAGGGACAGGAATTTCTCGCTTGCGAACCCGGCGGCCTCGATTGAAACCGTACGGATGCGCCCTTCAGGAATATTCTCGGTCAACCAGCAGATTGACGATGATCTGATGATCGTGCCGATCGAGGAGATGAGAAAGCTGCTTGGCTATGAGGAAGAGGTTTCAGGAGTGGAGATCCGCCTGGCCGAAGGCTCCACCGCGAAAGACATCCGTTCCGCGATCAAGCATATTCAGAAAGAATTAGGCCCTGAATTCAAGGTTTTGGACCGCTTCCGCCAGAATCCGTCGCTCTACAAGATGATGCGCTACGAGAAGGCGGCGATATTCCTGATCCTCATTTTCGTCATCATCATCATCGCCTTGAACATCTTCGGCAGCATCACGATGCTGATCATCGAGAAAAAGGATGACATCGAAACCTACCGCAGCCTCGGGGCCACCGACCAGATGCTCCGCCGCACCTTCACTCTGGAAGGCTGGCTGATCTCCCTTCTCGGTCTCGCCGCCGGCCTTGTGGTCGGCATAGGCTTCTCCCTCGCCCAGCAGCACTTCGGCTTCATCAAGATGCCAGGCAGCTTCCTCGTGAACGCCTACCCCGTAATCCTCCAGTGGCAGGACGTCCTCGCCACCATCGCCGGTGTAGCCCTCATCGGCTACATCATCGCCCTCCTCCCCGTCCGCCGCAACATCCGTTAGATTTCCTCACGGGACAGCAGGGACATTCGGGAAGGAATGCTTATCTTCGCAACAATTAGAAGCTGTTTTGAATTGTTTGTTTGAAGGTTTGAGAGTGAAAAACTTCAGTTTCGACCGCTTCTTCCAAGGAAGATAGCGGTGCTATCTGACTGAAGAAGCGGGAAGAAAATGAAGATTTTTCACCTCAAAGAACATTTCAAACAATTCAAAACAGCTTCTTAACTAATCACATTATGATAATACCTGACTGGGCCAAGGAGCTGAACTGCTCCATAACCGTCTGTGACAAGGACGGAGTGATTATCTATCAGAACGATCCTGCCGTGAGACAGTACGAGAAGCATGGCAGCCTGATCGGAAAGAACCTTTTCGGCTGCCACGGTGAACGTTCCGCAGGCATAATCCGTCACCTGCTGGAGACGGGCGGCACGAACTGCTACACCATCGAGAAGCAAGGTGTACACAAATTCATCTTCCAGAGTGCCTGGAAGGAAGACGGCGAGGTGAAGGGGCTATGCGAGATCTCCATCATCACTCCATCGGAGATGCCTCACTACGTCAGGGAATAAAGGATTTGAATATGAACCGGCAGGCCGCGAGGATGAGCATCGGGCCGAGGCCGGAGTAGAAGGATGCGATGAATTCAGCGGGGAGTCCGGGTATGAACTTCAGGCTGACGCCAAGGCATGCCATGCCCACAATCAGAATCCATCCGCCGGGTGGGAATGTCTGCCAGGGAGTCGTCTTCCGCGGCAGTCCGGCGATGCGCGCCGAGTACTTGTTCACGGCTTTGCGGAACATGAGGTAGAAGCACATCAGCACAAAGGCCGTGATGAGCAGCAGCCACCAGAGCCTTTCCGTAGGCATTGTCAAGTACGCCTGGATGCCTTTGACGGCGATGACAACCCCCGGCGCTCCCCAAAGGAGGGCGGCGATGTAATAGAGGTTTTTTTTGTTCATACCAAGTTGTTTTATCGTGTTAAGAATGCGCCGAAACAAGTTGGCAGTCTCTTAAGGATCGCCAAGTGTCATAGGAGACTAGTTGAATGTCATTCACCACGGCTTAAGGTTGACAGTCTGGTAGAATGCCTGGGCTTCCCTCACCAGGGAATCCGCCGGTGTCTCCTTCGGTGTCTCGGTGTGGCTCCACGGTCCGGTCTCCATCACGTCGAACTGCCGGATGCGGCGAACCGGCGAAAGGACGGTCAGCACATCATCACTGTAGTAGCCCAGATCCTGGTAGGTGGCCATGAACGCCCGCTGGTTGTAGTCCGGCGCGAGGATGTCCCGGCCGTAGAACTTCGAGTCATAGGAGAAGTGCAACAGGGAGAAGATGGTCGGCATCAGGTCAATCTGGGAGCAAAGCTTCTCCACCCTCCGAGGCTGGATGAAGCCCGGGGAATAGACGATCGCCGGTATGTGATACTTGTCCACCGGGATGCTGGTCTTGCCGGCGCTGGAGGCGCAGTGGTCGGCCACGATGACAAATACGGTGTTGCTGAACCACGGCTTGCGCGAAGCCTCGGCGAGGAACTGGCCGATGGCGAAATCGGTGTACTTCACGGCGGCGGAGCGCGACTTCATCTCACCGTCGTAGGTGATCTTCCCTTCCGGGAATGTGTACGGACGATGATTGCTGATTGTGAATATGATGGCGTGGAACGGAGTCCCGCTCTCGGCCTTCTTGTCGAACTCCTTCAAGGCCACCCTGTACGAATCCTCGTCGCAGGTACCCCAGATGTTGCTGAACGTTATGTCCTCCTTCGGATAACAGTACTTGTCGATGATCTCGAAGCCGTTGCCGGAGAAGTAGGCGCGCATGTTGTCGAAATAGCTGTCGCCGCCGTAGATGAACGAGGTCGTGTAGCCGTTCTCCCTCAGCACGGTGCCGGTGGAGAAAAGTCCGGCGTTGTCCGGCCTTTTGATAAGGCTTTCGCCGGCGCTCGGCGGAATGCAGAGGGTCAGGGCCTCAAGGCCGCGGACGGACCGGTTGCCGGCGGCGTAGAGGTTGTCGAAGACAAGGCTCTTTTCAATGAGCGTGTCCAGATTCGGAGTGATGCCGTCCTCATTGCCATAGGCGGCGAGGAAATCGGCGCTCAGGCTCTCGACGGTGATCATCACGATGTTCTTCCTGACAGGCGGAACGGAGTCCCTTATCATCCGCACGGCGGCATCGGCCGGCTGGTCTGCCTGCCGGACCTCGGAGCCAGCCTCCTCTCGGACAGGAACCTGGCCGCAAAGCGCGAGCTTGAGCCCCAGCGCCTCATCCTCGGGAAGCATCTGATAGAACCTGTCATATTCAAGAGTGCTGCTGCTGTAGGCCTCAAGGAAATTCCAGCATCCGTTGCACTGCAACTCGGTCGCGTAGTTATTGGAGCTCTGGAGGTTACGGTAGCTGAAACGCAGCCAGAAGAAGCTTCCGGCGAACAGCACCGCATAGATGACGAATGTCGCCAGGAACTGAACGGCTCCCCCGTTGCCGGACTCGCTGAAATCCTTCCGCCGGAACAGCCGCCAACAGATCAGCACCGCCACAAGAAAGACCCCGAGGAACATCGGCACGATAGGATATGATTCCATGATGTTCCCGATCACCTCGTTCGTGTAGACCAGATAGTCAACCGCTATGAAGTTGTACCTCACGCCGAACTCGTTCCAGAAGACACACTCAGAGATGGCGTTCACTATCATCAGGAATATGTACAGCCCCATAGTGAACAGCAGTCCGGCCTTGCACCAACCCTTCCTGATGTTCGGGATGAACAGCCTCAGGCAGAACGCGCCGAGAAGCAGGAGGGAGAGCAGACGGGCTATCGTCGGAACGACGGAACCATATTCAGTGAATATGTTGGATGGCAGCAATGAATAGACCGCGAAGGCGAGCAGGGCGGCTCCGATAATGTAGCAGAGCGGCTTTTTGTACTTGGCGTCGTTCAGCGTGGCCTGCACCACCATCGCCGGTGCGAGCGCGAGCAAGGAGAACGCCACATCATTGACAAAGCCTAACAGAAAGATCTTAAGCCATTCCAGCGCCGTGAATCCGATTACGGTAGGCGGAGTGAACAGCAGCAATATTCTTGTGATGAAGCCAAGCGCCACGGAAAAGGTGATGAAGACCGGCGCGAAGTACCTGAACCAGTCGTGGACTTTTCTGGTCTTGTCATAGTTTCTTAAGCAATTTCTGTCCATAAGGAGAAATGATTGATGTTTATCTGCTGCGAAGATAAGAATTTCCGACGATTATTGCTAACTTTGTGTAATTATGCGTAAATCATTCATCTTGATGAAAAGACATTTATTCTGCGCCGTCGCGGCGGCGATTCTTTTTGCTGTCCTCCCTCTGGAGGCACAGATCCGTGGATTCCGTCAGGAACAACTGAAGGAATGGGAATTCAGCAAGGACGGCTCCAATTGGGAGACCGTGGCCGTGCCGCATTCCTACAACGCCGAGGACGGCCATTCGCCCTACTATTACCGCGGCAAGGCGACCTATCGTTGTGATTTGAGGATCACGGACATTAAAAAGACCCATTACCTCTTTTTCGAGGGTGCGGCCCAGGCCGCGGTCGTCAAGGTCAACGGCGAGCAGGTGGCCATCCACAAAGGAGGCTATACCCCTTTCTCCGTGAACATCACCGAGGCCCTGACGAAGGGTGTCAACCGTCTTGAGGTGATCTGCGACAACACCGAGGATGTCCAGATGGCTCCCGTCACTTCGGATTTCAACAAGAACGGCGGCCTACACAACCCTGTGTGGCTCCTCGTGATGGAGGATGTGTACCTGACTCCCGAGGACTACGGCATGTACAGGATCCGCTGCGAGATTCCGGAGGTCACCAAGAAGAAGGTCGTCACCAATGTCAGGACCAAGATCGTCAACTCCGGCAACAGGGACGCCAACATCCTTGTCAGGGTGCAGCTCCTTGAGTCCAACGGCCAGCTCGCCTATCAGGCCGACAGGGAAATCCCCGTGGGAGCTTTCTCTGAATACGACTTCGACCATGAGTTCCTCCTTTCGGGGGTTCATCTTTGGGACGGTGTCAAGGATCCTTATCTCTATACACTCAGAGTGGAGCTATTCAAGGGCAAGAGAATGATGGACATCGCCGAGACAAAGATCGGCTACCGCTCGATAGAGATGGATCCGGAGAGAGGCTTCCTTCTCAACGGCCGTCCGTACAGGCTCCGCGGAGTGGCCATGCATCAGGACGCCGACGGAAAGGCCTCAGCCTTGACCCAGGCCGACTACAGGCGTGACTACCGCATCGTGAAGGAGCTGGGCGCCAATTTCCTCCGCCTGGCCCACTATCCTCACAACGACTTCGCTTTCCAGCAGTGCGACTCTCTCGGCATCATCGTCCAGACAGAGGTGCCTTGGGTGAATGTGTGCGGGGAGAATGCCCCTCAGTCCTATTTCAACAATATCCATCACCAGATGAAGGAGATGGTCAACAATCTCTACAACCATCCTTCGATCGCTTTCTGGGGCATGTGGAACGAACTTGACACCTGGGGTAACAACAGTGATCTCCAGGGCGCTTTCGACGCGGAGAGAGTGGCCCGCGAGACGAAAAGGCTATACGAGTACACCAAGAGCCTTGACCCTGACCGTTATGTCGGCTTCACGGACTGCTCAAGGCTGGCCCGCGACGGCTACCCTTACCTCAAGGGCGACTTCTGCTCGCAGAACATCTACTATGGCTGGTACTGGACTCCGAATGATTTCAGCGGGCTGACCACCTCCTTGAAGAAAGTCCGTGAGCTGAGACCGGACTGCCCGATCAATCTTTCTGAATATGGTGTCGGAATCAATCCTTTCTGCCATGTGTGGAACCAGGCGGACGCGGTCCGCGACAAGGAGGACGACTCCAGACATTATGAGGAATATGGCAACCGCTTCCACGAGTCCTACGTCCGCCAGATAAAGGCCATGCCTTGGCTGAACTTCACCTCCGTCTGGGTGCTGTTCGACTTCCCGGTGGCCAACCGCCAGGAAGGCTACATGGATTCGGAGGACGGCGTCAAGTTTGTAAGGAACAACGACCGCAAGTACATGAACGACAAGGGACTGGTGACCCGTGACCGCCAGACGAGAAAAGATGTCTTCTACCTCTACAAGTCCCTGTGGAACAAGGACGAGACCACGGTACACATCACATCGCGCCGCCTTAAGTCCTTCCCAGCCGGACAGGATCTCCGCATCAAGGTCTACAGCAACGCCAAGTACCTGACCCTTTACCAGAACGGCCGGCTTATTGATCGCATGGTCAGCTCTGAGGAATCCTCCGGTGTGGTCTGGACTTTCCCCGCCGTCCGCCTGAAGACCGACGAGGACACCTTCAAGGTGGTCGCCAACGACGGCACCACCGACCAGATCGTCCTCCGGAAAGCCAGATAGACTCCCGGCCGCCTATGCGCCCTTTTATGCCAGCCTCTCCGGCACCATAAAAGGGTTTTTCGTAACAGACATCTTCCAAGAGTTTGCCGACGTGAGGGAACCGTATGCTAAAAAAAGTTTCCTTTCCGGGAACCGATGATGCAAGAAATGCGTATCAATAGGATTTATATTGTCAGAGACTAAAAAACTATTGAATTATGAGCACCAGACATTTATTCCTTCCGTTCCTTATCGCGCTGGCAGGAATTGTCTCCTGCAATCAATTACATCCTGACGATCAGCAGGGGACCCCGCGCGGCTATGTAACCGTTGACAAACAGCACTACTGCAACCTGACCAACGTCAAGGGAAAAGATTTCGAGGGAAGCCAGAAATGGGTATTCAATGACGGGGACGACATTCGCGTCAAGATGTCCGGATGGCGCTGCCGCTGCGGCGAGCCAAGCCACATCAGCTTCAACGTTTCCTTGGTGGAACTCGACCTTCCCGGAGTCGCCACAATGTACATCCCTCTGGAGCGCACCGAAGGGGATCATTATGTGAGCGGCAATAAGTCAGTAACCGGAGCCCATCTCAACCACTATCATGTGTCGAAGGACGGCCGCTTTCTGGAGTTCGACCTATCGATCACCCTGTACCGTGAGACAAAGGGGGACATCCGTATCTTCTATTTCGGCCCGATCCTATGACACTCCCTCAGAGGCCTCACTGACATATGCCGGACGAGCCGGCAAAAAGAATGGCGAAAAGAAGGTGGCCAAGTTTTTTAACCTGGCCACCTTCTTTTTTTGTCATATAAGCGGAACTACCTTGAAATCTTTATGTTGCCGACATTGAATCCCCACCCGCCACCTTGGGCATGAGTAACTTTTTCCGGCCGTGTTTCAACTTCCTCGACATTCAGAGTGCCAACAACCAGACCCAAGGTCTTCAATGCGACACTTCCGCACCTTTCCGTCGCCCGGGATCACTGCAGAAGACCCTCACGTGAGCAAATCGCACTGTTTCGCTCACGAGACAACCTCGGAAGGCCCTCCCGTGAGCAGGTCGCGCTGTTTCACTCACGAGACAACCTCGGAAGACCCTCCCGTGAGCAGGTCGCGCCGTTCCGCTCACGAGACATCCTTGGCAGACCCTTCCGTGAGCAGAACGCGCCGTTCCGCTCACGAGACAACCTCGGAAGACCCTCCCGTGAGCAGAACCCGCCGTCTCGCTCACGAGACAACCTTGGCAGACCTTTTCGTGAGCAGAATGCGCCGTCTCGCTCACGAGGCAACCTCGGACTCGGAGCTGTCGTGCGCTACGGGAACTCTACGGGGACTCTACGGGCGCTCCTCGATGCCGCCGAGGTGAGACCAGAGCCAGTGCGACTCATAGAGAGACTTGGTGCCTTTCGGGACGGTGACCTTGACGGCTGAGCGGTCCGTGCGGAAGAAAAAGAAACTCGAAGGATCCGACTCTATTGTGGAAATCCTGTCGATGTCCTCTTTCGTTCTCCAGTTCAACTCGATCTCAAGAGGAGTCTTGGAGTCATTAAAGAATCTTGGCGCGATATATTTTACTGATTCCGGGATGATGATCTTGTCGATACCCGTGAAAGTAAGCGAATAACGATCAATAGCCTCCACGCCATCCTTGATGGCGAACGCGCCGGTGGTCTTTTCAGGAAGCCAGGAGAGTACTTCTGTCTCTCCAGTATCTGCTGAATAATAGCAGTGCTTATACAACGCCCCGTCGTGGGTGTAGAAATAATACCGTTGGCTTTCCGAGGTCTTTGGTGTTGTGACTATCTCTAGTTTCGGGCAGCGTTCAAACACCGGATTGTCAGTGTTGAACGATCCCATCGTGGAGGAGAATGTTATCCTTTCGAGATTTGGGCAATTATAGAAAGCCTAGGCGCCAATGTATTCAATCCCTTCGCCAAGGGTCACTGACTTAAGATCTGCACACTCGTAGAACGCGCGGCTTCCTATATGAACGACCGAATATGTGATCCCGCCATATTCAATCTGTCCGGGGATGGAGATATTCCCGCCGTATTTGATTCCGTCAGGATCGGGAATCACCCTTGCCAGGTTTGGACTATAAAAATATTCATACCACAGTCCGCCAACCTCGAATTTTGATTCCGTTTTTTTCACGGTGACGGTGCAGTAGGACTTGAAGCCGCCGTCTTCGGTTGTCACGCAGATCTTCGCCGTTCCGGCGGCGACGCCTTGCACGTTGCCTTCGGAATCGACTGTCGCGACGGACGGTGATTCTGACTCCCATTTCACATTCTGGTTGGTCGCGTCCGCCGGTCTGATCGTGTAAGAGAGTTTGGAGGTGCCGCGTACGGACAGGGTCACCGCCCACGGATTGACCTCCACGCCGGTCACAGGAACCGCCTTGGCCTTCACCGTCACCTTGCAGGAGGCCGTCTTCCCGCCGTCCTCGGTCGTGACCGTGATCACAGCCTCGCCGGCCTTCACGGCAGTCACCCTGCCGTCGCCGCCGACCGTGGCGACATCCGTCTTGTCCGAACTCCACGTCACCTTCCGGTTGTCAGCGTTGTCGGGCTTAACCGTGGCCGTCAGCGTCTCCGTCTCACCCTCCGTCAGAGTCAGCTCCGTCTTGTCCAGAGTGACCTCCGTCACGCTGACCACCTTGGCCTTCACCGTCACCCTGCAGGTCGCCGTCTTCCCGCCGTCCTCGGTCGTCACAGTGACCACAGCCTCGCCGGCCTTCACGGCAGTCACCCTGCCGGCGCCGTCGACCGTGGCGACATCCGTCTTGTCCGAACTCCACGCCACCTTTTTGTTGTCCGCGTTGTCGGGCTTCACCGTGGCCGTAAGTGTTCCCGTCTCACCCTCGGTCAATGTCAGTTCGGTCTTGTCCAGAGTGACCTCCGTCACGTTTACCGCCTTGGCTTTCACCGTCACCTTGCAGGAGGCCGTCTTCCCGCCGTCCTCGGTCGTCACCGTGACCACAGCCTCGCCGGCCTTCACGGCAGTCACCTTGCCGGCGCCGTCGACCGTGGCGATCTCCGTCTTGTCCGAGCTCCACGTCACCTTCCGGTTGTCCGCGTTGTCGGGCTTCACCGTGGCCGTAAGCGTCTCCGTCTCACCCTCGGTCAGGGTCAGCTCGGTCCTGTCCAGAGTGACCTCCGTCACGTTTACCG
>ERZ1031347.11-NODE-11-length-136120-cov-41.868533_pt1 | contig 136120 bp, 139 predicted proteins | sample MGYA00517106_ERZ1031347 | MGnify/ENA primary metagenome ERZ1031347 (study PRJEB33719, sample SAMN04261392) | wastewater metagenome | biome: periurban shantytown; feature: human; material: feces | host: Homo sapiens | place: Peru: Lima | collected 2012-07-19 ...
TATTTCTGCTGACGGAAAGAGCTTTACAAGCGGTTATGATTCAAAGGGCAAAAGTATAAAATATATTGCCGCCCCCGAAATTTCAAAGCTTGAAAGCGTAAACGGCGGTGTTAAAATCTCTTGGGGCAAAGTAAGCGGTGCAACTAAATACAGAGTTTACTACAAGGGCAGTAAAGGTTGGACAAAAATGGTTGATACAACTTCAACCTCATATACCGATAAGGATGTTTCATCCGGCAGAAATTACACTTATACTGTAAGATGTATTACATCAGACGCAAAGAAATTTACAAGCGGTTATAACCCGACAGGCAAGTCGGTAAAGTATGTAGCCACACCGAAAATTTCAAAACTTGAGGTTACATATGACGGTGTAAAGCTGACATGGAACAAGGTTGCAGGTGCAGAGAAGTATCGTGTGTACTACAAGGACAGAAACGGTTGGACAAAGCTTGCCGATACAACAGGCACGACAATGCTTGATATGAATGTTGTTTCAAAGGAATTTGATTTAAGCATTGATGATATTTATTACACGGTTCGTTGTATCAGCAAGGACGCCAAGAGTTTTACAAGCGGCTACGATTCAAAGGGTAAGCCCATTGGCGATCATCAGGATTGTCCCGAAATTTACAGCATTGGTGCAGTAAACAACGGCGTTGAAATGCATTGGACGGGAGATGCGCCAAAGTTCCGTGTTTATATTAAAGAAAACGGTTCTTGGAAGAAGATAGCAGAAACTTATGACAACTATTATGTTCACAAGGGTGCAAGGTCCGGCAGTAACACTTATACGGTAAGAGGTGTTTCAAAAGACGGTAAAAAGTTTACTACGATGTTTAACCCAACCGGTGTAACATACAGATATAAGACATCCGATAAAACAAGGGACGCTTTTATCAATTATATGATGAATCATACTGATGAATGGATGCCAAGTTTGGGAAGTAATCACAATTTGTCAGGTGTTATGTTTTTGGATTTCGACTTTGACGGAGTTCCGGAACTTGTTGCACAAAAGTCTGATTCCAAAGAGTATGGTTTCCATTCTGTTGTTTACAAATTTGAAGACGGTAAGTTAAAAAGAGTGGGAAATGTTAACGACGGTTTTTCGATATACTATAATAAAACTGCCAAAAAGTATGAGGTTCACGACCTAAAGATATCTTTAAATGTAGATGACGGTTACTATTGGTCGGGTAATTCAATAATCACATACGACGGAGAGAATCTTTTTGCAAATATGTATTCGTCAAGAGGCGTAGTCGAAGAATCAAATAATATTTATTATAGATATTTTGACGGTAATGACAAAAATATTTCACGGGCAAAATATAACGAAATTAACCTTAAACAGTTTAATAATTGCGTAAATGCACATATGTTTACCGAATTTATTGCGACAGGTTATGGTGATACCAGCGCATGGGGTGAGAAAACTACCGCTGAGAATAAGCAGTCTTTGCTTGACGCTTATAATTCTTTCTCCTATGAGAAGTATTGATTATTTAAAAATTGATAAGTTTTAACTGCAAAAGGGTTCAGCTGTAAAAAGCTGAACCCTTTTATTGCACAACAAAAAACGGTTCAGCCAAATTGACTGAACCGTTAATTCGTACTATGTAATGCTCGGGTGACAGAAGTTTGAATATATCAAACTAACTTCACGAACTAAAAAACATTAGTTGTTGATGAGCTTATCTTCGTCAGACCAGCTGTAGAGCTTTCTAACTTCCTTACCGAATACTTCGGCAGGAGCTTCGGCAGCGATCTTTCTCATAGCCTTGAAGTGAACCTGTGAACCGGCATCGCTCATGTCAAGGAGGAAGTCCTTAGCAAATGTACCGTCCTGAATGTCAGAAAGAACCTTTCTCATAGCCTTCTTAGTATCCTCTGTGATGATCTTTGGACCTGTGATGTAGTCACCGTACTCAGCTGTGTTAGAGATTGAATATCTCATGCCTGCAAAACCTGACTGATAGATAAGGTCAACGATGAGCTTCATCTCATGGATACACTCAAAGTAAGCGTTTCTTGGGTCGTAACCGGCATCGCAAAGTGTTTCAAAACCTGCCTGCATAAGTGCGCAAACACCGCCGCAAAGAACAGCCTGCTCACCGAAGAGGTCTGTTTCTGTTTCTGTTCTGAATGTTGTTTCAAGAACACCTGCTCTTGCACCGCCGATACCGAGTGCATATGCAAGTGCGAGATCCTTAGCCTGACCTGTAGCATCCTGCTCAACAGCAACGAGGCAAGGTACACCCTTACCAACCTGATACTCTGAACGAACTGTGTGACCCGGTCCCTTAGGAGCTACCATTGTAACATCAACATCCTTTGGAGGCTTGATGCAACCGAAGTGAATGTTAAAGCCGTGAGCAAACATAAGCATATTGCCTGCTTCGAGGTTTGGCTCGATGTCGTTCTTGTAAAGAGCTGCCTGCTTTTCATCGTTGATAAGAATCATGATGATGTCAGCCTGCTTTGCAGCCTCTGCCGATGTGTATACCTTAAAGCCCTGTGCTTCAGCCTTTGCCCAGCTCTTGCTGCCTTTGTAAAGACCGACGATTACATCGCAACCTGAATCCCTGAGGTTGAGAGCGTGTGCATGACCCTGGCTGCCGTAACCGATAATAGCAATTTTCTTACCCTTGAGAAGGTCAAGGTTGCAATCTGACTGATAGTAGATTGGTGCTGTCATGTTTTTTGTGTAGTCTTTCATATTAAAGTCCTCCTTACCGCAAACGCGGCATATAAATTAAAATATATGCTAACTGTAAGATTAAACGGAAACCGAAGCTGTGCCTCTGTCAATGGCAACAGTACCTGTTCTTACAATCTCACGGATACCATAAGGCTTGAGTAAGTCAACAAGCGTGTTGACGCGGCTTGCACATTCGCAGTACTCAACGGTAACTGACGAAGGGGATACATCAACGATTTTCGCCTGCATAATTTCAACCGTTTTGACAATTTCGGCTCTTTTTGAGGCGGCGCAGTGAACCTTGATTAAAACAAGCTCACGGCTGATAAATTCGCCCTCGTTAAGCCTTTTTACCTTGATGACGGGAATGAGCTTGTTGAGCTGTTTTTCAAGCTGTTCAACAATGTACTCATCACCGTTTGCAACGATTGTGATTCGGGAAACCGACGGTTCCTGAGTAACACCTACTGCAAGTGAGTCGATGTTAAAACCTCGGCGAGAGAAAAGTCCCGAAATCTTTGAAAGAACGCCCGCCTGATTTTCAACAAGTATTGATAATGTATACTGCATTTTATCACCTCATTAAATTGACGGAGTGTCGGGGTGAACATCGCAAACAAGAATGAACGGTTTTTCCGAATCAACAATACCCTTGATGATGTTTTCGGCTTCCTTGTTTGAATGAGCCTCTGCATGGTCAATGCCGTAAGCATCGGCAATCTTCAAGAAGTCGGGATCACCGTTGAGAATTGTTGCGGAGTGTCTGCCGCCGTAGTGTTTGTCCTGAAGTTCACGAACCATTCCGAGTCGTGCGTTTTTCATAATGATGATTTTAATTCCGAGCTGATTGCCTGCAATAGTCGCAAGCTCATTAAGCCCCATCTGAAAACTGCCGTCACCGCAGATTACAATAACATCACGGTCGGGTCTTGCAAACTTTGCACCGATTGCAGCGGGAATTGAGTAACCCATTGTACCCATACCGCCTGTTGTGAGGAATCTGCCCTCACGAATACGGAAGTTGTTTGCGCACCAGATTTGATTTTGTCCTACATCGGCAACAAGAATTGCCTTTGAGCGGAACATTGCACTGAGATGACCGACAAGTGTTCTCGGCTCAACAAAGCCGTCAAAAACGGGAGGCTCACGGTAAAGGTCTTTTTTCCAGTTCTTTACGGTTTCGCTCCACATTGTTGTAACCTTGTAATCGCCGATGCTGTCAAGCAGCATATTGATGACATTTTTCATATCGCCTACAATCGGAATTTCTGTTTTAACATTCTTACCGATTTCAGCAGGGTCAATGTCAATGTGAATTACCTTTGTATTTTCACTCATCTGGTCGGGAGCCGCAACAGCTCTGTCACCGAGTCTTGCACCGCATACGATTACAAGGTCGGCTTCGTGAAGAGCACGGTTGGCAACAGCCTTGCCGTGAGTGCCGAGCATTCCGAGATAAAGCTCATGCTCGCTGGGCATAACACCGATGCCCATCATAGTTGAAATAACGGGGATACCCGTAGTTTCTGCAAATTTTTGAAGTTTAAGCTTGATACCCGAACTCAGCACGCCGCCGCCTGATACGATAACAGGACGCTTGCTTGCGTTGATGGCCTCAACAGCCTTTTTAACCTGAATTGCGTGTCCCTTAGTGTTCGGCTTGTAACCGATGATGTTTACGCTTTCGGGATATTCAAAACTTTCAATTTCATTTTCCTGAATATCAACGGGAATGTCGATAAGTACAGGACCGGGTCTGCCGGTTGAGGCAATGTGGAAAGCCTCTTTGAAAACTCTCGGAAGGTCTTCTGTTTTGCTGACGAGATAACTGTGCTTTACAAACGGTTCACAAGCTCCTGTGATGTCAGCTTCCTGAAAGACATCTCTGCCGAGAAGGTCGGAACGAACCTGACCTGTAATGGCAACAATCGGAATAGAGTCCGTATAGGCGGTCGCAATACCTGTGATGAGGTTGGTTGCACCGGGACCGGAAGTTGCCACGCAAACACCGGGACGATTACTGCATCTTGCATAGCCGCTTGCCGCATGAGCAGCGTTCTGTTCCTGACGAACAAGAATGTGGGTAATGCTCGAGTCGTAAATTTTATCGTAAAATGGGCAGATAGCCGCACCTGGATAACCAAAGACTATGTCAACGCCCTCGGCTTCCAAACATTTTACCATAATTTCAGCACCGCTGATCATTATGTTTTGTCCCTCCTATCCTTTTTATTGTGAGCAAAAGGTGTTTTGTAACATTAAATATACCCTTTTACTTTACCGCTAATTATACAATAAATACCTTAAAAAGTAAAGAGCAGTATTGCCCATAAATTAAATTTTTTGCAGGATTTTGACAGATAATTTGCAAAATGAATTTTAATTGATTTTTACCGCCTGTTTACTGAAAATTTAAGTCGCTTAATTTTGTAAAGTATATTCTTGAATTAAGGTCGCTTTTTTCGTCTGCATTATCAGGGGACATCATTATCATCAAATTATCTTTTCCTATCCGTGATATACTGCCTATGGTGTACCCTTTTTCTTCAATATTGAATTTTGTTTCTTTCATTGTTTTGTTGGTTGTATCAAAAAGATATATGTAGTTATCTTCTGAACTTGATTCCGCCCTCTTATACAATAAATTTGTATCACTGTCATCTTCAGATGCGGATACTATTGAAAAAGTATCATCTACATCTTCTGATATGTCGGATTTTTTCAGTTTATCGCTGTCTATATATCCTATACATCTTGTTATGCTGAAATTTTGATAGAATAGATAATTGTTTTTAAAATCAAATTCCTGTACGCCCTGAATTAATTCGTTTGAATCATCTGAAATGTTGGAAATATCATACCTTTTTTGAAAATTCATATCATAGTCATAAGTTTCTATTTTCAAAGAAGCTTCGTTCTGTGAAATGCAATCCAAAACCAAAAGAGAGATTGTTTTTGTACTTTTGTCAATTGAAACTTTTCTTATAGTTTCTCCAATACTGTTTTTATCATCGAACTCTAAATATTTTAATTGCTTGAATTTTTGAGTTTCGGTATCATACAGTTCCAAAGAAGTACCGTTGTCTAGCACTTTTGTGATTATGACAAGATTGTCTGCTCCTGTAACAGTGTCATATGGAAATCCGCCTTTGTCAGAAAAGACAGTTGCCATTTTGTTTTTATTAAGGTCGATGTCAATAAATTCAAGAGTTCTGTTTTCTTCGTCTGTAATGTCGCCCGTGCTTGCCGTAAAACAAAGGTGATTATTTACATAAGCTTTATCGTGAATTTGCATAGACCAGTCTTTTATTGAGCCGAGTTTTACACTGCTTTTTTTATCTAAATAATATCTGTAGTATTCCATTTCATTTGGAGAGTCTTTATTGATTTTTGAATATATGAAGCCGTTATCAATTTGTTTAAATAAGCCGTAAAGATTTAAAGTATCCACCTTTTTGCCGTTATTGTAAATTTCTAAGTTATGATTTAATTCTGTTGTTTCAATATCTGAATCAAGAGATAAATCATTTGTATCCGTTACGGTTGTTTGTTCAGTGGAATTATTGCTTGATGAAGAAGTGTTACATCCATATAATGAAAGTAAAAATAAAGCGGTTACTAATAATAAAAATATCTTTTTCAAATTAATCTCTCCAAAGTTTATTTATCAGTTGCAAGCACTGACAAAAATATTATAATTTACATAATTATAAAAGTCAATGATTTTAAAATACTATAATATAAGATTATGTTTAGAAAAATTTTGGCAAATGAAAGCACCGTGAAACTTGTGAAAGCTCACGGTGCTTTATCATAATAAATGATATGATTTGCAAAAAAATCAATATTTCTTTTTGAGGAGTCTTGCGGCAATGAGTACGCAGACTACGCTTACGCCTGTGTCGGCGATAACGGACATCCAGATTTGTGCAAGACCGAATGCGGCGAGGATAATTACAAGAGCCTTGATTGAGAGGGCAAAGATGATGTTGCCCTTGACAGTGTTGATAACACTTCTTGCAATTTTAATTGCCTTTGGAAGCTGTTTGAGTGTGCCTGATGCGAGAACTGCGTCTGACGCTTCAATAGCGGCTTCACTGCCGAATCCCATTGCGATACCGCAGTCGCTTGCTGAAAGAACAGGGGCATCATTGATGCCGTCGCCTACAAAGCAAGCACCCTTGGATTTTGATTTAAAGCCCTTGAAAAGCTCAAGCTTTTGAGCAGGGAGAAGCTCTGCGTGACATTCGGAAAGTCCGAGTTCGTTTTTAACATTTTCGGCAGGCTGTTGTCTGTCGCCTGTGAGCATTACCGTGTTCTTGACACCGAGCGTTTTAAGATGTGAGATAACCTCTTTTGCCTCAGGTCTTACCGTGTCGCTGACATTGAGCGAACCGATAAGCTGACCGTCATAAATTACGAAAACAGAATCGTCTTTATTTGCAATCTTCTTCTGTTCGTCCGAAAGAATCTTTGAACCGCCGCACTGAATAGTTTTGCCGTTATAAACTGCGCTTGTTCCGTGACCGGCACTTTCGCTGTAGTCGGAAAGCTCGGGAAGTTCAAGACCGTTTGCCTTTTCTCTGATTGCGGAGGCAATCGGATGAGCGGAATATTTTTCGCTTGCAGCGGCAAGAGCAAGAACTTCGTCAGCACTGTATGAACCGACAGTATTAACCTTGTTTACGCTGAGCTTGCCACTTGTGAGCGTGCCTGTTTTATCGAATACGAATGTGTCTGCTTTTGCAAGAGCCTCAATATATTTTCCGCCCTTGATGAGTACACCGACTTCGGATGCAGCGCCGATACCCGAATAGTAGGAGAGAGGCACGGAAATAACAATAGCACACGGACATGAGGCTACAAGACAAACAAGCGCACGGTAGAGCCATTCGCTGAATGCTCCGAGTCCGCAGAGCGGAGGAATTACTGCGATTGCAACTGCAATGAGTACAACAACCGGTGTGTAAACAGAGGCAAATCTTGAAATAAGCTTTTCGCTGTTGCCCTTTTGAGCGGCGGCATCTTCAACAAGCTGAAGAATTCTTGTTGCGGTACTGTCGCCGAAATGTTTTGTGGTTTTGACGGTAATAAGGTTACTGCCGTTGATTGCACCGCTGAGTACCTCACTGCCCTCGCCTGCATCAACAGGAAGGCTTTCGCCTGTGAGAGCCGATGTGTCGAGAGTTGTTTTACCTTTGATAATAATGCCGTCAAGCGGAACTCTTTCGTATGGCTTGACTTCAATGATACTTCCGATTTCAACGCTTTCGGCAGGAACAATCTGTTCTGCACCGTCAACAATAATTGTTGCTGTATCGGGACGAATGTTTGCAAGCTTTTCAATGTCACGGCGGGATGCGTCAACTGCTCGATCCTCAAAAATTTCGCCGATAGAAAAGAGGATTGTTACCATTGCCGCCTCAACAAAATCTCCAAGACAGAATGCCGCAATTACCGCAACAGCCATAAGCGTTGTTTCGTCAATTTTCAGCTTTAGAATGTTTTTTGCACCCTTGATGAATACCTTGTAACCCGAAAGAAGTGTTGCAACAAAACACGCTGCGAGTACAACATAATGAACAGCCGTAACACCGTCAAGTGTAAGGTGGAGAATTTCGGACACTACAGCAAGTACAATTGAAATTGCAAGGAAGATTGTGTCATGGCTGATTTTCTTTTTCGTGATTTCGGGTTCTGCCTTTGTTGTGACATCATTTTTCGGAGTTTTGTCAACAACAGTTACACCGTCCTCAATGCTGTCGCAGATTGCCTGAATTTCGGAAACAGGATTCTGCCTTTCGCTTTTGAAGTTGAGAAGTTTTGTCGCAAAATTGAAGCTTACATCCTCAAAGCCGTCTGTTTCTGCAATTTTAGCCTCAATTTTGCCCGCACAATGAGCACAATTGAGATTGTCTAAAGTGTAGGTGTATTTTTTGAGATTGGTTTTCGGAGTTTTGTCAACAACAGTTACACCGTCCTCAATGCTGTCGCAGATTGCCTGAATTTCGGAAACAGGATTCTGCTTTTCGCTTTTGAAATTGAGAAGTTTTGTCGCAAAATTGAAGCTCACATCTTCAAAGCCGTCTGTTTCTGCAATTTTATCCTCAATCTTGCCTGCACAATGAGCGCAATTGAGATTGTCAAGCTGATATTTATACCTCATATGTTCCCCCTTATTCAAGAACATGGTCAAGTCCCATTTCGATGATTCGTTTCACATGGTCATCGTCAAGACTGTAATAAATCTGCTTTCCTTCACGGCGAACACGCACTAGCTTGTTCTGCCTTAACACACGCAGTTGGTGGGAAATTGTGCTTTGCTCCATGCTGAGAGCTTCAGCAATGTTAAGCACCGACATTTCATTTTCCGAAATGGTGTACATAATGCGAAGTCGGGTTGAATCACCGAAAACCTTAAAAAGGTCTGCAAGCTCAAACAGCACATCAATGTCGGGCATTTCGGGAGTGGTTGTTTTTTCTTTGTTTTCCATAGGCGTCACCTTTTATTTTCTGTCAGATTAAAAGTTACACTTGAACATATGAAGATATGCTCATATATTAATTATAATATAGCATTCCCATTTAAAAAAGTCAATAGACACACACGAAAAAGTGTAATAATTTTCAAGTTTTTTTACCCTAATATTTCGCTTGTTTATTGTGTTCGTTTGGAGAGTATATATAATATAGTATAGGAAGTGAAGCTTAAAATAAAGGGGAGAAAAGGAAGAATTAAAGGTGCAAAGTTATTCCGAAGCGGCAGAATGATATTTTTCTGTATTCAATTTGAATTGTAAAATGCTCAGACTCCTGATGATAACACGAAAATAACACTTGTTTCAATTTGTAACAATCTTACAAAAAAAGCCGTTGAGTTATTACTTCTTTTTAAGGAAAATCAATTCAAAAAATGACGCTTGGTTATAATAAAAACAAAAACAGCAAGAAATCAATAAATTGAGTACAACCTGCCCAAAAATAGATTACAGTTTTATTATTCCGTTGACTTTACTACAGTTTTGTAGTATCATTTTCTGTAAGAGAATTGATAGGTTACATCTGCGTAATCGAGCAGCTTTATTTTTAATAAAATGTAACAAATTAGTTCCTGTTGCGAATTTTAAATTCGTGTTATTTTTGACTTTTACTTATTTGATATATATTTCAGATATTTTTTTAATATCTTTTGCACATAATTGGGGTGTAACAATTGGAGAAGTTTGTAGTTACCGGCGGAAAGCCATTATCAGGTGAAGTGACAATCAGCGGTGCGAAAAATGCAGCCGTTGCAATTATTCCGGCAGTTATTCTTTGTGATGAACCCTGCCAGATTGAAAATATTCCTAACATCAGCGATGTATCGCTCATCAGCAGGATTCTTCAGCAGATGGGTGCTAATGTAAGGCGAATCAACCGTTCGTCTTTATATATTGATCCTACAAAAATCCGCACATGCAATGCGGTTACAGACCTTGTAAGAGGTATGAGAGCGTCATACTATCTTCTTGGCGCACTTTTGGGCAAGTACGGCAGGGCTAAGGTAGCTCTTCCGGGCGGCTGTAACTTTGGCGTGCGTCCGATTGACCAGCATCTCAAGGGCTTTGAGGCTCTCGGTGCGGCAACTCAGCTTGTTGACGGTGCGATTATAGAGGCAGAATGCGACAACCTTGTCGGTACACATGTGTACCTTGATGTTGTGTCCGTTGGTGCAACAATGAACATTATGCTTGCCGCATCAAAGGCAAAGGGACAGACCATTATTGAAAATGCCGCAAGAGAGCCGCATATTGTTGACCTTGCAAACTTCCTTAATTCAATGGGTGCGGATGTCAGAGGTGCAGGTACTGATGTTATCAAAATCCGTGGCGTTGAGTATCTTCACGGCGTTACCTATTCGATTATTCCCGACCAGATTGAGGCAGGAACGTATATGTGTGCCGCCGCCGCAACAAGAGGATGTATTACGGTAAAGAACATTACACCGAAGCACCTTGAATCAATCAGCGCAAAGCTGCGTGAAATGGGTGTTAAGATTACGGAATATGATGAGGCTCTCAAGGTTGACGCGTCATCTGCTCCGCTAAAGCGCTGTAACATCAAGACTATGCCGCATCCCGGCTTTCCGACAGACTGTCAGCCGCAGTTTGCCGCATTGCTTATGAGCGTTCCCGGAACAAGCATCATCAACGAGAATGTCTGGGATAACCGCTATCAGTATGTCAGCGAGCTTATCAGAATGGGCGCGCAGATTTCCGTTGAGGGCAGACTTGCAATCATTGAGGGCGGAACTCCGCTCACTGCGGCTCCCGTTAAGGCAACCGACCTTCGTGCAGGTGCGGCTATGATTATTGCCGCTCTTGAAATTAACGGCACAACCGAGATTTCAAACATACAGTTTATTGAACGCGGTTATGAGGATGTTGTTGAAAAGTTCAGAGCACTCGGTGCAGACATTAAAAAGGTGTATTTTACAGGTGACAACGAGCAGGAGCTCGGTGCCTGATTAAAACTTAATTAGAAATCAAAGCCGTTTTCTTCGTGAGAACGGCTTTTTTGTGAGATAAAATTTACAAATTATAAAATTTGTGTTATCATATTTGGCAGACTAATGATAAGGATTGATTGTTTTGGCAAGAGCAGTACCGCTGTTCAGCGGAAGTAAGGGCAACAGTTATTACATAGGTTCGGCAACCGAGGGCGTTTTGATTGACGCAGGTCGTTCATGCAAGCAGATTGAAAATGCCATGCTTGCAAACGGACTTGATATGAGTAGTATCGGGGCAGTTTTTATAACTCACGAACACACAGACCATTGCAGTGCTTTGCGTGTGCTTGCAAAGCGTTACGGCTTTAAGGTGTATTCAAGCCTTGGTACGCTCAATGCTTTGAGGGCAGGTAATAAGCTTGATCCAAACACAGATGCAGATGTTATAACTGACGAGGTTGTAATCGGCAATATGCGTGTTCAGCGAATTGACACACCCCACGATGCGGCTGAAAGCTGTTGTTACCGTGTTACTGCTCCCGACGGAAAATCCGCACTTATAGCAACCGATATGGGTGTTATGCTGCCCGATGTCAGAACTGCCGCAGAGCAGAGCGACTTTGTTGTGCTTGAGTCAAATCACGATATTGATATGCTCAAAAACGGAATTTATCCTTATCCGCTAAAGCAGAGAATCCTTTCAAACAGGGGACACCTTTCAAATGAGGCGTGCGCAAAGGAGCTTGTCAACCTTGTTGAAAAGGGAACGTTAAGACTTATGCTCGGTCACCTCAGCGAAGAAAATAATACCGTTCCGCTTGCAATGTCAACATCCGTTGACCTGCTCACATCAAACGGAATGAAGTATAAAAGCGATTATTCGCTTGATGTTGCGCCTAGTGTCAGCACAACAAAAACTATCATCTTTTAACCTTAAATAAGCGAGAAAAATATGATTAAAATTAACATAATCTGCATCGGAAAAATCAAGGAAAAATATTTTACCGACGCAATTGCAGAGTATGCAAAACGCTTGACCGCATTTTGTAAATTCAATATTATTGAGCTTTCGGAAGAACGCATAAAGAACAACATACCGAATAGGTCGCAGATTGATGAGGTTATTTTCTCTGAGGGAAAACGAATCATGCAAAAAATTTCGCCTTCGGATTATGTTGTTGCAATGTGCATTGAGGGAAAGCCTATGTCGAGCGAGGAGCTTTCAACTTTGATTGACAATGCGTCCGTAAGCGGAAAAAGCACCGTTGATTTCATAATCGGCGGCAGCTACGGGCTTGACGAATCGGTTAAAAAACGGGCGGATGTCCGTCTTTCCATGAGCAGAATGACCTTCCCTCACCAAATGGCAAGAATGATTTTAAGCGAACAGATTTACCGTGCGTTTGAGATTTCATCAAACGGTAAATATCACAAATAATTTACGGAGTTACTATGGCGCTTGACGGAATTTTTTTAAGACATATTAAAACTGAAATAGAAAAAGAGGCTCTCGGTGCAAGGGTGTCGCAGATTTATCAGCCGAACAGAGAGGAGCTTGTGTTCGGGCTGAGAACATTTTCCGGCAACAAAAAGCTGTTGCTTTCTGCACGAGCAAATTCACCGAGAGTGAACTTTTGTTCCTCAACACCCGAAAATCCTGCACAACCTCCGATGTTCTGTATGCTTTTGCGAAAAAGAATCGGCGGCGGAAAGCTTGTGGGACTTCGCCAGAACGGTTGCGACCGTGTTCTTATGCTTGATTTCGAGTGCGTGAACGAACTCGGCGATACTGTGATGATAACTGTTGTATGCGAAATTATGGGTATGTACAGCAACATAATTATTGTCGATTCAAACGGTGTTATCATCGACTCGCTCAAGCGTGTAGATCTTACAATGAGCAGTAAAAGACTTGTACTGCCGAATATAAAATACGAACTTCCCGAATCGCAGAACAAGCTGAATCTGCTTGAATGTACTGCACTTGATGTGTGTACGGCGGTAAAAAATCTTGACACGGAAATGCCGCTTAACAAGGCGCTGTTAAGGACAATTGAGGGTGTTTCTCCGATTGTATGCCGTGAGATTGAATACAAGGTTATGGAGGGCGCAACCAACAAAATTGAGGGTGTGCTTTTTGACCGACTCGCAGTTGAAATCGAAAGGCTGAAAAGCGTTTGCAGCGATTGTTCGGGCAAGCCTGTTGTGGTTTATCGTGAGGACGGCAAGCCTATGGACTTCTGCTTTATGAATGTTGAGCAGTACGGCGATTTTGCAAAGGTTGAGAGTAAGGAAAGCTTCTCCGATTTGCTTGACGGATTCTATGAGGCTCGTGACAGTCGTGACAGAATGAGGGTGAAATCACAAAGTCTTACAAAGCTTTTGAACAACACCCTTGAAAGGCTTGCACGAAAAATTGCAAAACAGAAGAGCGAGCTTGAACGCTGTGCAGACCGTGAGCATCTTCGCATATGCGGTGACCTTTTACAGGCGAATATCTATCGCATTGAGCGTGGTGCGGAGTATGTTGATGTTGAAAACTTTTACGATGAGAACAACGCAATTTTACGCATAAAGCTTAATCCGGCAATCTCACCTTCGGCAAATGCTCAGAAGTATTACAAGGATTACCGCAAGGCTAAAAATGCCGAAATTATGCTCAAAGAACAGCTTGAAAAGGGCAGGGAAGAGCTTGATTATATAGACTCCGTTCTTGATACGGTTGACCGTGCGGAGAATGAAAAAGACCTTGCACAAATTCGTGAGGAACTTACCGAGCAGGGCTATCTCAAGGTTCAAAAAGGCAAAAAGCCCCGTCAGACAACTTTGCCGCCGCTCGAATTTGAATCAAGCGACGGTTTTAAAATCCTTGTAGGAAGAAACAACCGTCAGAACGATAAGCTGACTTTGAAAACAGCGTCAAAGAACGATATGTGGCTGCACACAAAGGACATTCACGGTTCGCATGTAATTGTTGTTTCGGACGGCAAAGAGATTTCCGACACGGCAATCTACGAGGCGGCACAGCTTGCGGCATATCACAGCAAGGCGAGAAACAGCAGTCAGGTTCCCGTTGACTACACACTCGTTCGTTATGTATCAAAGCCAAACGGTTCAAAACCCGGTATGGTGATTTATGTCAATAACAAGACACTGTATGTTAAGCCGTCACAGCCCAAAATAAAAACGGAGTGATTTGTATGAAGAAAACTTTGATTGTAATAGATATGCAGAATGATTTTATTGACGGCAGTCTCGGTACTGCCGAGGCTGTGAAAATTGTGCCTAATGTACGCAAAAAGATTGAAGAATACCGTTCAAACGGTGATGAAATTATTTTTACAAGGGATACTCACGGTGAAGATTACCTAAGCACTCCCGAGGGCAAAAAACTGCCCGTTGTGCATTGCGTAAAAAATACTCACGGCTGGCAGATTGCAGACGGACTTGATGTTCCCGATGCAATCCATATTGACAAGCCGTCATTCGGCTATACTCATTGGGATAAATTCTGCTTTGAAAAAATTGAGCTTGCAGGACTTTGCACCGATATCTGCGTTGTGTCAAATGCGTTGATTCTAAAGGCACTTTTCCCGAACGCTGAAATCAGCGTTGATTCGGCTTGCTGTGCCGGCGTAACCCCCGAAACCCACAATTCCGCCCTCGCAACAATGAAAATGTGCCAGATTGATGTGGTGTGATAATGGTTTGAAAATTCAAACTTTATAAAAAACTGTAGTGACGAACCGTGTTCTCTGCTACAAGTAAATGCATAATTATACAAATACGGTCGGGAAAATTCGGTGTATTGTTTTACACCTGTCTTCCCGACCGCATTTTTTATTATTACCTATTTTTAAAAATCATTCTTCCATTTGCTTGCCGAGGAATGCGGCGGCTGTTTGTGCAAGCTTGATTTCGGCATTTGACGGGATTTTGGTCTGTTCGCCTGTGAGCATAACTACCGCACCCGAAACATCTCCGGCGGCGATAATCGGATAGATTACCGATGCATAATGTTCAATGCCCTCAATCGGCTGAATATCGCCTAGCGTCTGCTGTGTTGCCGAATAGGTTTTGCGGTTTTCCATATATCCCTCAAGCACAGCTGTTACCCTGCGCTCAAGAAATTCACGCTTTGAAACTCCTGCGGCTGCGATTACATGGTCACGGTCTGTTATGATTGTCGGCATTGAGCTGATTTTGGCAAGCACATCTGCGTATTGTGACGCAAACTCCGCAAGCTCTCCGACAGGCGAATATTTTTTGAAAATAACCTCGCCGTCCGTTGCGGTATAAATTTCGAGCGGATCTCCCTCACGAATACGAAGCGTCCGCCTGATTTCTTTCGGTATAACCACTCTGCCGAGATCGTCAATTCTTCTGACGATTCCTGTTGCTTTCATATTTAAAACTCCCTTCGGACAGTTCTGTCCCTTGTCTGATACATATTCAGCAAATTATTTGCAGTAATATTGTTTGATTCATACAGTTTTTTATACCGAAATTTTCTTTGGTGACATATTTTTACAGCATATAAAAAATATAACTTTATCACGATTTAGTTAATCGTAACCACCTAAATTGCAAAATAATCTTGACTTAGCAAAAACAGTGGTTTATAATTTAGTTAATCGTAAATAACTAAATCGTAGATGAGTAGTTTGCAAACGGTCAGAGGTGAGAATTTTGTTTATAGGCAGAAAGTATGAGCTTTTACAGCTTAACAGATTGTATAACAGCGGAAAATTTGAATTTGCCGTCATATACGGTCGCCGCCGTGTGGGAAAAACGGCTATCATAAACGAGTTTGTCAAGGATAAAAACGCAATTTGTTTCACAGGAGTTGAAACAAATGCAAAGCAAAATCTTGAAAATTTGAGCGAGTGTATTCTTGAATTTTCAACAGGAATGAAAACGGATACTGCTTTTTCAAACTTTCAGTCGGCACTTGAATATGTTTTTAAATTGTCAGAGAACAAAAGAATCGTCCTTTGCCTTGACGAATATCCGTATGTAGCAAGAGCGTCAAGAAGTCTTGCATCAACACTGCAAATGTTAATTGACAAATATAAAGACAGTTCAAAGTTGTTTCTTATTCTCTGCGGTTCATCAATGTCATATATTGAGGACCATGTGCTTGCATACAAAGCACCCTTGTATGGCAGAAGAACGGCTCAGTTTAAGATTTTGCCGTTTGAATTTTGCGAGGCTTGTGAGTATTTTAACGGAATGTCACCTGAAGACAAGGCACTTGCCTACGGACTTGTGGGAGGTACACCGCAATATCTTTTGCAGATTAACAACAAAAGTTCAATAGAGGATAATATAAAAAATATTTTTCTGAATCCTGTATCGGCTCTGTATGAAGAGCCTAACAATCTTTTGAAACAAGAGGTAAGAGAGCCGGCTATTTATAATGCCGTGATTACGGCAATTGCTACGGGTGCATCAAAAATATCGGAGATTTCAACAAAGGTTGGAGAAACCTCAAGCACTTGTGTTGCTTATGTCAAGAATCTTGTTGCTCTCGGAATTGTGAGAAAAGAAGTGCCGTACGGTGAAAAATCCACAAAGAAAACAATTTATTCTATTGAGGATAATATGTTCAGATTTTGGTATCGTTTTGTGCCGGAAAATTCTTCGATAATTTCAAGAGGTGCGGTTGAACTTGCGTACAGTCGAATTGCACCGTATTTGTCTGATTATATGGGTGCTGTGTTTGAAGAAATCTGCAAGCAGTATTTGTGGAAAAGGTTGCTGAACGGTGATTCCGAAATTGATTTTACGGATATTGGCAGATGGTGGGGAACAAATCCAAAAACGAGACAACAGGAAGAAATTGATATAATCGGCTCGGCAGATAAAAATACGGCTCTTTTTGGTGAATGTAAGTGGCGTAATGAAAGTGTTGACCTCGGTATTCTTGAAACACTTGTTGAACGCAGTAAGCTTTTTAATTTCGACAAAAAGCATTTTTATATTTTTTCAAAGTCCGGTTTTACAAAGGGTTGCATTGATAAGGCAAATGAACTCGGAAATGTCAGCCTGATTGCTTATGATGATATTTTAAAATATAATAACGAAAATTAAATGTAAAAATCCCCGTCGGAGAAATCTGACGGGGATTTGACTTTGTTGTAAGCGATTACGCTTTTTTGGATTTTGAGGTGATTTTATCTGCGATTTTGGTAACTATGACGCAGAGGATGATTGTGAAAACCATATCGGGCAGAGTGTTGCCGACTATGGTATCAACATTCAGCAAGAAGCGATATGCCGCAAAGCCTGCAAGCCATACTATGATGTTGCAGATGTCAACGGCTTTGTTTGCTCTGTCTTTTTTGAGAATGAAAAAGTCTGCAATCTGAATGGCAATCATCGGAGCAAATACCGAACCGATGAGATAGAGAAAATCGGTGATGTCATCCATAGGATAAACAATTGCGGCGATTACACCTACTATTGTTACTGCAACGGCAACATATTTTCCTTTGAGTTTTGAGAAGATTGATTCGCTTGAAATGCCTGCCGAGTAAGCGTCAAGGAAGGTTGTTGTAACTGTTGAAAGAATTACAATTACAAGACCTGCAATGCTGAGTCCTGATTTAAGCATGATTTTTGCAATATCGCTTTCACCTGTGAGAATAGACGCACTCATACCGATTATGTACATCCAACAGCTTACCGCACCGTAAACAAGTGTGCTTGCGAGAGTTGCCTTGAACGGCTTTTCCGCCTCTCTTGTGTAGTCGCTGATGAGCGGTAACCATGAAAGCGGCATTGCTACCGAAAGCTCAACTGCCGCACCGAATGACATTGAGTCATCGCCTGCCGCACCCATACCGTTGCCGTTTCCGAAAATAAAGAAACACATCACGATTGTGAGAATGAACAGTGCCGCCATTGCAATTGTGTTGAGCTTACCGAGGTTTGAAATGCCGACAAGAATCCAAAGTACAATCAATGCTCCGATTACAATGCAGGCAATCCATCTGCCTGTGTCGCCCATATTCAGAATACTGTTTACGGAAAGCGAACCGTCATAAATCATAATGGCTGTCCAGCCGACAAGCTGAATAACATTGAGGACAGAGAAAAGAAGTCCGCCCTTGTTGCCAAAGCTCATTTTTACGGTTTCCATTGAGCTTTTACGGCACTTACCGCCGATGAGTCCTGCACAAAAGAGCATTGCACATCCGATTATGTGACCGATGATTACGGCTAAAATGCCCTTTTCAAAACCTAACGGAGCAAAGTATGTACCTGTGAGAATTTCGGCGATTGAAACGCCTGCTCCGAACCATATCAAACTGTTTTCAAATACACTTGTCTGCTTTTTCATTGCTATGCCTCCGAATTTTCTTTTGTAAATTTACTTTGAATGTCAAAAGCGTGGTTCATGGGACCGCTGCCTTTGCCGAGGTCAAGCATTGCCGCAAGTGCGCCTGAAATATAATCCTTTGCACGCTTTACGGAAGCGTCAAGGTCAAAGCCTTTTGCAAGATTAGCGGCTATTGCACTTGAAAGTGTACAGCCTGTTCCGTGTGTGTTGGGATTGTTGATTCTTTTGCCGTTGTACCATGTGTAGGTGCCGTCTTTAAATAGCAAATCGTTTGCATCGTTAATCTGATGTCCGCCCTTGCAGAGAACCGCACAACCGTACTTTTCGCTGATTATTTCAGCGGCTTTTATCATTTCTTCCTCATTTGAAATTTTCATTTCAGAGAGAACTTCCGCCTCCGGAATATTCGGTGTAAGAACTGTTGCAAGCGGAAAGAGATGCTCTTTGAGAGTGCTTACCGCCTCGTCGCTGATAAGCTTTGCTCCGCTTGTTGCCACCATAACCGGATCGACAACAATATTTTTTGCATCGTACTTTTTCAGCTTGTCCGAAATTGTTTTGATAAGGCTTGATGAAGAAACCATTCCGATTTTTACGGCATCGGGATAAATATCCGTAAAGATACTTTCAAGCTGTTCACCCAGAAATTCGGGTGTGGATTCCATAATTGCCGTAACGCCGGTTGTGTTCTGTGCGGTAAGTGCGGTGATTGCGCTCATGGCATAAACACCGTTTGTTATCATAGTTTTGATATCCGCTTGAATACCGGCGCCTCCGCTGCAGTCACTGCCAGCGATTGTTAATGCTGTTTTCATTTTAATCTCCTCTTTGCATTAATTTTTTACAGCGACAAAAGGTGGTGCCCCCAATCTGCCGCTTTTTCAAAGCTGTCTGCGTAGTAATCGCAAACGGCTTTTATTCTGTTTTTATCATTCCTGCTCGATTCGTCATACACTCCCACCGTTTTGAAACCTGCCTTGTGAGCAGTTTCTGCGGCAAAAACAGCGTCCTCGAATACAAGCGTTTCACTCGGAGCTGTTCCGAGTTTATCTGCACAGGCAAGGTAAATGTCGGGACTTGTTTTGCCTTTTCCGATTTGTGAACAGGTCACAATGTCCGTAAAATATTTTAGAATACCGAGCCTTTCAAATGCCTTTTTAATATGCGTTTTGTCGCTTGATGTTGCAATAATCATTTTGATATTGTTCGATTCCAAAAACTGCAAAATTTCTTTTGTACCGTTTTTTAAACCGACCTCATAAAAGTAAAAATCTTCAATGATTTTCAGCACACCCGAAACTATTTCATCAGTTGAAAAGGGAAGAGCATACTGCTTTTTCATATACTCCGCACCCTCCGTCAGACTCATATCACAGAGCTTTTCGGAAAGTCCGTTTTCGGCTGTTTTGCCGACAGACGAGAGGTAACGCTCTCCTGCGTCATCCCATATCTTCATTGAATTGAGAAGTGTGCCGTCAACATCAAATATTGCAGATTTAATCATTTGCAACCGTCTTTTCCGTAAGTGCTTTAAGCTCTGCTGTTGCCTTTGTAATATCGGGCTGAGCGAAAATAGCACTGATAACGGCAATGCCAACGATACCTCTGCCCTTGAGTTCCGTAACATTTTTGGAGCTGATTCCGCCGATTGCGATTACAGGAATGTCAACAGCCTCACAAATTTTCTGAAGTTCATCGTGTGAAACATCGTCTGCATCGTCCTTTGAGCCTGTTTTGAAAACTGCTCCGACTCCGAGATAATCTGCTCCGTGCTTCTGAGCAAGAAGAGCCTGTTCAACAGTCTGAGCCGAAACACCGATGATTTTGTCGTCACCGAGAATCTTGCGGACATTGCCTGCCTCCATATCACTCTGACCGACATGAACACCGTCAGCGTCAATTTCTTTTGCAATTTCTACATTGTCATTGATTACGAACGGAATATTGTACTTTTTGCAGAGTTTCTGAATTTCAAGAGCTTCTTCAAGAAAATGCTTTTGGTCAAGATTTTTTTCTCTTAACTGAATGAATGTTGCACCGCCTTTAATAGCCTTTTCAACCTGACTGCAAAGTGTTTCACCGTTAAGCCATGCTCTGTCGGTTACGGCATAGAGCAACAAATCTTTTTTATCGCAATTCATACTTTGCTCCTTTTTCAAGTGTTTCGGCATCCATATTATAGATAGCGTCAATAATTCGGTTGCGGTATGTTGAGTTGCCGTCTGTTTCTGCCATATTTGCAAAAGCGATTTCACCTGCAAGTCCCATTGTACAAACTGCTGCGGCAGTTGCCTCAAGAACATTGTCGGGATTTGCAACGATAAATGCAGTTGTCATACCCGAAAGCTGACAGCCTGTTCCTGTGATTTTGCTCATCTCGGGACGACCATTGCGGATTACATAGCATTTTTCGCCGTCACTTACAAGGTCAATAGCGCCTGTGATTGCAATTACGCATCCTGACTTTTTGGCATAATCCTTTACAAATGCAACTGCGTTATCGAGATTTTCTTCTGTTACCGCATCCGATACATCGGCATCAACACCCTTTGTTGTGCCGCTTCCGAGTGCAAGAGTTTTGATTTCCGAGATGTTACCTCTGATAACATCAAATTTGATTTCTTTTGCAAGCTTAACCGCTGTGTCTGTGCGGAGCTTGCTTGCGCCTGCGCCGACAGGATCAAGCAGAATCTTGTGAGAAAGTTCATTAGCTTTTTTGCCCGCAATGAACATACCCTCAATTGAGTTTTTGTTAAGTGTACCGATGTTGATGTTAAGACCGCCGCAAATGCTTGTGATGTCGGCAACATCATCGGGTTCGTCTGACATAATCGGACTTCCTCCGCAAGCGAGAAGTACATTTGCAACATCGTTTACTGTTACATAGTTTGTGATGTTGTGTACAAGCGGTACATTTTTTCTTACATTTTCAAGACAATTTCCAATCATAGCGGATTCTCCTTTATAAAAATAAAACGGACGCACCAACAAAAGGTGTGTCCGTAAAGGCTCGCTGTTTCCCTCCGTTGGCATTATCCAAATCAGGTCATAGGTCGAGGCATTCAGCCTCCTCTCAGCCGACTAACTTGTCAGCTCCCTTACTTATAATATACAATTTGTGCCGTAATTTGTCAATGAAAACTTGACAAATAGTCACCGAGAACGATTATACGAATCTATCCTCAGTAAAATCTTCTGTATTCAGTATATCTTTTATGTAAAAAACACTGATTTTTAAATATCAGTTGACTTGAAGAAGAAAAAACAGTACAATAAAAATGACAGAAGATAAGGTTGACTTTTGTTGTTAAAAGGGGCTACCTTTGATTAAATATTTGTTAAACAGGAGAGAAAGTATGTTTTGTAAAAATTGCGGAAGGCAGTTATTGCCTAATGAAAAGTTTTGTGCCGATTGCGGAACGCCTGTATCCGAACAGGAGTCAGGCACGCAGAGAGAGCAGACAGCTGAACAGTCTGCTGCGTACAGTCAGCCGATTGAACAGCCTACAGAAGTAAACGCTTGGAATGAGCAGACTCAGCCTGTTGAAGTTCAGCAGACTGACGCGTTTAATAATCAGACTGCAGCAAACGATTATGCCGCACCGCAGTATCAGACCGTTAATGCACAGGGCGGATATAATCAGTATCAGAACGGACAGCAGGGCGGATATTCTTATGATTATAACAATCAGGGCGTTCAGCCACAGTATGCACAGCCGATTCCAAAGAAAAAGTCAAAGACACCGTTTATAATCACTGCCTGCGGAGTTGCGGTTGCGCTGGTTATCGCAATTGCTGTGTTCTTTATCTTTACAAATCTTAACAAGGCGACTCCTCAGGGTCAGATTCAGGGTACATGGGTTGCCGAAGAGGACGGCGTAAGAATTCAGCTCGAGTTCAAGCCCGACGGTACAATCAATATTCCGAATGCAAAAGAGCTTGGCAAGCTTATTTCAAGTTATGCCGGCAGTTCCGATTACAGTGATTTCATAAACTATGATGAGATTTTTAATATGATTAAACTGACATACAGCATTGATGACCAAAAGACCCTTTCGGTGAATTTTGAGGTGTCTTTTATCAATCAAAGTCAGTCGCAGTCACTCAAATGGTCGGATGATCCCGCAAACGGCGGTTCGGATACATGGGGTATTGACGGAGATAATCTCTATATTGCCGGCACAAAGCTGACAAGAGTTAATAGCTGACAACTATGTTGAATAACTAAAAACAAGGGGCTGTGGCAGAATGCTGTGATAGCCCCGTTTTTATCGGTTGAATATTCAGAGCAGAGAAGCGGAAAGAGTCCTGTATTGTATAGACGGTCAGCTTGATTACTCAGACTTTCCGCCGCCCGAATATAAATACTTTTCAAGACTGTCAAGGGTCGGCTACAACAACCGTCATAAAGGCTGGGACATAAACATCTGCCTTGAATGGCAGTACAAGCTCAGAACGGCTATGTAACCCGACCTGTGAATGAAGCTTTTGAATGCTCCGAGCAGAGAGCAAAGGAACTCATTGACGGCGATATACCTCACATTGTTTTTCGGAAAGTATATTTCGGTATATGAACCCACTTCAATATAATTTCTTCCGAGTCCGGACAGATCCTTTGTTATGATGATTCCGATTTTTCTGTCCTCAATCAGATGGAGCATACGGCGAAAGGCGGGTCTTTCAAAATTCACTCCGCTGTAACCGTCATCCGCAAACACCTGTGCGTTTTCAAAGCCGTTTTTTAATTTGTTCGAACAGAGCCTTTTGTTGTTCTGTGAGAGTGGCTCTGAGCTTTGTTTCAAGCCGCACAACGGTTACAAACGATCCGCCTTTGTCTATGCCGTTTGCTATGCTCTGCGCTGTTTTTTTAAAGAATGAGCGCCTTAATGCAATCTTAATACAGAGTGCCGAATCATTACACCGTTTTTTTATATTTCACGGTATACTCTTTGTAAACAAGTAGAAATAGGAGAAGTATATATGCCTAAAATTACACATAGAAAAAAGCGGCTGTCATCCTTTAAGCTGATCGTTTTGGGCTTTGCCGGCGTCATAGTGCTTGGAGCGCTGATATTGATGCTGCCGTTTTCATCGACTGCCGGAGTTGTTACGCCGTTTCACGAGGCGCTGTTCACATCGACCTCCGCCGTTTGCGTTACGGGGCTGGTCGTGCAGGATACGGGCAGTTATTGGTCCGCTTTCGGGCAGACGGTAATACTGCTGCTGATTCAGATAGGCGGGCTCGGTGTTGTGACAGTTGCGGCATTTTTCGCTATGCTGTCCGGCAGAAAAATATCGCTGATGCAGCGCAGTACCTTGCAGGATGCCATCTCTGCCCCGAAGGTCGGCGGGATCGTCCGCCTGACTCGTTTTATTGTGCGGGGAACTTTTTTGATCGAGCTTATCGGGATGATCGTCATGCTGCCGACATTTTGCGGAAACTACGGTATTAAGGGAATTTGGATGGCGGCGTTTCATTCGGTTTCCGCCTTTTGCAACGCCGGTTTTGACATACTCGGCACCGCCGAAAATAAATACCCGTCACTTACGGGATACATAGGAAATCCGGCGATAAACATTACAATTATGCTTTTAATTATTGTGGGCGGTATTGGATTTTTGACCTGGGACGATATTTACACAAACAAGTGGCATTTCAAAAAATACCTTATGCAAAGTAAGGTCATATTGGTAACAACGGCAATCCTCATTATCGCTCCCGCAGTATTCTTTTTCTTCTGCGATTTTACGGGGCTGCCGCTCGACAAAAGGATTCTTGCGTCGCTTTTTCAGTCTGTCACACCGAGAACCGCCGGTTTCAATACCGCTGATCTTCCTGCTATGACCGGTTCTTCCAAGGCAATTATGATTCTGCTGATGCTTGTCGGCGGATCGCCCGGCTCCACGGCAGGCGGTATGAAAACGACCACGCTTGCCGTTCTGATTCTGAGTGCATTCTCCGTCTGTCGCAAAAAGGACGATGCCGAAGTCTGCGGCAGGCGCATTGACGGTTCGGCAGTGAAAAACGCCGCAGCCGTTGCCGTAATGTATTTCTTGCTGTTTTTTGTCGGCGGCATTGTTATCAGCACGGCAGAAGGTCTGCCGCTTAGCACCTGCCTTTACGAAACGGCGTCCGCTGTCGGAACGGTCGGGCTTACCCTTGGAATCACACCGCAGCTCGGTGTTCTTTCTCAGCTTATTTTGATCGTCTTGATGTATCTCGGCAGAGTCGGCGGACTTACCCTGATTTACGCGGCGGTTTCCAACAAAAATCATAGTGGAGCAAAGTTGCCGCTCGAAAAAATCACAGTCGGATAAAGGAGTTACTATATTATGAAAAACATATTGTTAATAGGTCTCGGCAGATTCGGTAGGCATATTGCTTTGCAGCTGAATAAGCTCGGACACGAGGTGATGGCGGTAGACATCAACGAAGAAAGAGTCAATGAAAGTCTGACGATTGTCACCAATGCACAGATCGGCGACAGCACAAACACGGAGTTTTTAAGGTCGCTCGGCATCGGAAACTTTGATGTGTGCATCGTCACCATCGGCGGAAATTTTCAAAACTCGCTGGAAACCACTTCTTTGCTGAAAGAACTCGGCGCAAAATTAGTTGTATCCCGTGCCGAGCGTGATGTGCAGGAAAAATTCCTTCTGCGGAACGGAGCGGACGAGGTCATTTACCCGGAAAAACAGGTAGCAAATTGGGCTGCTATTCGGTACACCGCCGACCACATTCGGGATTACATTGAGGTTGATGAGGGTCATGCCATTTTTGAGGTAGAGGTGCCGGAGGGATGGATCGGCAAAACCGTCGGAGAACTGGATATCCGCAGAAAATACAGCATCAATATTATGGCAACCAAGGAGAACGGAAAAATCAATATGGCAGTTTCACCGGAAACCGTTCTTACGGACAAGATCACTCTTTTGGTTCTCGGTGCTTACAAAGAACTGCAAAAGTGTTTTCGCATTTAACAGAGGTGAATGAGGATGGCTGAGCTATTGCTGATTGTCAGCCTGCTTGCCGTATTTGTTTTCGGATTTTATCTTATGAGCAGGCTGGATCAATTTCTTGAAGAAAACAGAAAGGCACTGTTAAAGGAAAACGAATCCTGCGAGCCTTCCGAAGTCCTGCTGCCGCATGGACTGTCCGAAAGTGAAATATTATGTGAGATCCGCCGTTTTCTTGAAACGCACGGAAATGTCGATATTATTCTTTCCGATGGGCAGAAGAATGATTTTTAGGTTGCGGTAGATTTTTTTACAGTTTTACTGTATAATAATAAAATAAAAAGGGCGGTGAAACCGATGAAAGTACAAACCGAACAGTCAAAATTCGATACAGACGAGCATATCCTTGTCTGCCTATCCTCTTCGCCGTCCAATGCAAGGATCATACACACCGCCGCAAAGATGGCTAAGGTCCTTCATGCAAGATTTACCGCCATCTATGTGCAGACGGATACGGTCATAAATGATGAGGATCAGTCCCGGCTTTCGCAGAACATACAGCTCGCGCAAAGGCTCGGCGCCGAGATCGTTATGACGCACGGCGAGAATGTAGCGTTGCAGATCTCGGAATATGTCAGGCTTTCCGATGTCACAAAAATCGTGATCGGGCAAAGCAGTGCCAGACGCAGAGGGCTGTTCGGAAGACCGACTCTCACCGAAAAGCTGATCTCCTCCGCCCCCGATGTTGACATTCATATTATTCCCGACGCACTGAACTACACAAAGTCGCACAGACGCCGTCTGTTCTTTGGTGCAGAGATACCGTCGCTGCGGGATATTGCCGTGACCGTCCTGGCGCTTGCCGTATGTACGGCGATCGGGTTTCTGTTCGACCATCTCGACTTTCCCGATACCAATATCGTTACGGTATACATCCTAGGTGTGCTGATGATCTCCGTTCTGACCAAAGGATATCTTTGCAGTATGGCAGGCTCACTTCTAAGTGTTGTATTGTTCGGATTTTTCCTTACCGAACCCAGGTTGTCCTTTCAGACCTATGCCGTAGGCTATCCCATTACCTTTGCAGTTATGCTGGCGTCTTCCGTTCTCACCGGCACGCTTGCCTCGAAGCTGAAAGATCATGCAAGGCTCTCGGCTCGCTCCGCGTTCCGTGTGCAGGTGCTGTTTGACACTGACCGTCTGCTGCAAAAAGCAAAAAGCAACGATGATGTTTTAAGCGTGACCTGTATGCAGCTCTCGCGGCTGCTTGACCGCAGTATTGTTGCCTATATGAAAGGCGAAAACGGAATGTTGTCCGGGCGGCTGTATGCCGAAAAAAAGGATACATACGCTGAAAAGCTGCTAAGCGATGCAGAGCGGCAGACCGCAGAATGGGTGCTTCAAAACGGTCGCCGTGCAGGAGCAGCGACAGCACAGTTTGGAAAATCCGAATGTCTTTATCTTGCGATCCGTGCAGGCGGCAGAGTCTACGGTGTAATTGGGATACCGATGAAACCCGAAAAGCCCGATTCATTTGAGAGTAGCATCGTACTGTCGGTTGTGAACGAATGTGCGCTGGCAATGGATAATGCTCACAACGCCGCCGAAAAGGAACGAGCGGCAGATTTTGCAAAAAGCGAGCAGCTGCGCGCCGACCTTTTGCGGTCGATCTCACACGATCTGCGCACGCCGCTTTGCTCCGTTTCGGGTAATGCGGACACGCTTTTGCATAACGGAAACTGCCTGGACGAAGCAACCAAGCAGCAGATCTATAAAGATATTTATGACGATTCCGAATGGCTGATCGGCGTGGTGGAAAATCTGCTGTATGTTACACGGCTGAATGACGGACGCCTGAAGCTGGAGCTTACCGACCAGCTTGTGGACGAAGTGGTCAACGAAGCCGTTTCGCATTTGAAGAAAAAATCCGTCGGACACAAGGTGACGGTAAGGTGCGACGATCTGATTCTTGCCCGTATGGATGCACAGCTTATCGTGCAGGTCATTGTCAACCTTATTGATAATGCTTTGAAATATACCGAACAAGGCTCCGAAATCTGCGTAAGTGCGGAAAAACAGGGTGGGGATGCCGTGATCCGAGTTACCGATAACGGAAACGGAATTGCAGACGATATGAAACCGCATATTTTTGAGATGTTTTACACCGGAAAAAATACCGTCGCAGACAGCCGCAGAAGCTTCGGGATCGGGCTTACCCTGTGTAAATCTATCGTAGAGCTGCACGGCGGAACGCTGACGCTTACGGATAACGTACCGCACGGCTGCATATTTACCTTTACTTTACCGCTCAGCGAGGTGACTCTGAATGAATAAACCCCTTGTACTCGTCGTGGAGGACGACCGCCCCATCCGCAATCTGATCGTAACAACGCTAAAGGCTCACGATTACCACTACCTGACCGCGGAGAACGGACAAAGCGCTATTATAGAAGCGACCTCCCATAACCCGGATATCGTTCTGCTGGATCTGGGGCTGCCGGATATCGACGGCACACAGGTGATCGAAAGCATCCGCTCATGGTCAAATATGCCCATTATTGTGATCAGTGCGCGCAGCGAGGATAAAGACAAAATCACGGCGCTGGATGCCGGGGCGGACGACTATCTGACAAAGCCCTTTTCCGTAGAGGAGCTTTTGGCACGCCTTCGGGTCACGCAAAGACGGCTGCTGCTGCTTCAGGCAAGCGGCGACGCCGACTCACCCGTTTTCCAAAACGGCAAGCTTAAAATTGATTATGCCGCCGGCTGCGCTTATCTAAATGGGGAGGAATTGCACCTGACCCCGATTGAATACAAGCTTTTGTGTCTGCTCTCTCATAATGTCGGAAAGGTGCTGACGCACACCTATATCACGCAGCAGATTTGGGGCAGCAGCTGGGAAAACGATATTGCTTCTCTGCGGGTGTTTATGGCGACCCTGCGCAAAAAGCTGGAGCCGCAAAAGGACGGTCCGCAATACATTCAGACGCATATCGGCGTCGGTTACCGTATGCTGCGGGTAGACTGAGAAAAGCGAGGAAACAAGGCTTTGAACCAATATGCAATAGAAAATCTTTTCGGAATTGAAGGGCTGAATATCGCTTGGTACGGACTCATTATTACAAATTCTTCGCTCTGCTTTTTTCCTTACGGCGTTTACATAGAAGAAATCGACCAATGGCGGCAGGCAACCTTTTTCTACGAATCTGCATTGAATTTAGCTTTACTCACCGCTATGCTGATATGCTACCCGCATTTCAGGCGAAAAGGCTATCTTCTTCCGTTTTATATGATCGGGTACGGAACGATACGGTTTTTTGTGGAGGGGCTGCGCTCCGACAGCCTTTATTTCCTTCCGGGTATCCGTGTATCACAGGTGCTGTCCGGCTGCCTGATTATTCTCGGTATCGTTATACTTTTTATTATCAGTAAAAGACAGGTGGTGCGGCAATGAGAAAAGAGTGGACTTTGTTTCTCACCTTTCTTAAAATCGGCGCCTTTACCTTCGGCGGCGGATATGCTATGATTGCGCTGCTTGAAAACGAATTTGTAGAGCGCAAGAAGTGGATCGAAAAGGACGACTTTCTGAATATGGTAGCCATTGCCGAGTCTACACCCGGACCGGTTGCAATCAACAGCGCCACATACATCGGCTACAAAATTGCAGGCTTGTTCGGTGCTGCGGCGGCTACCGTGGCGGTTTGTATTCCTTCGTTTACCGTAATTTTTTGCATCTCACTGTTTTTTGATCAATTCTTAAGCCTTACATGGGTTTCCCGTGCTTTCCGCGGAATACAGGTATGTGTGATCTATCTGATCTCCTTTGCCGGCTTGAAAATGCTGAAAAGCATTAAAAGAAATGCCTTTAACACGGTCATATTGCTGTCGGTCATTGTTGCAATGCTGGCGTGCACTGTTTTCGCCGTTTCTTTTTCTTCCGTTTACTATATTCTGATTTGCGGCACAGCAGGACTTGTAATTTTCTTCCTGAAAAAACTGCGGAAAGGAAACGGCAATTAACAATGATCTACCTGAAATTATTCCTGAATTTTTTAATGATCGGCGCCCTTTCCTTCGGCGGCGGATACGGAATGGTTTCCCTTGTAAGAGAAACAGTCATTTCAAACGGCTGGCTAACGGAAAGCGAATTCTTAAATTTCATTGCCGTTTCGGAATCGACACCCGGTCCGCTTGCCGTTAATATGGCGACATTTATAGGCTCCACACAAGGCGGCATTCTCGGCTCGTTTATTGCTACGCTCGGCGTTGTTCTTCCGTCTTTCATTATTATACTTTTAATTGCGGCGGTACTCAAAAACCTGATGAAATATGCCGGTGTCAACGCTTTTCTCTCCGGCGTCCGCCCATGCGTTATTGCAATGATTCTCGCTACGGCAATCGGTATGGCCATATCAACATTGCTTGGTTTTGCGAATATTCATTCGGCGCTTGCTCCGGATCCTAAATCCATTTTGGTCTTTGCCATTCTGTGGCTGACACATTTCGGATATAAAAGAATCAAAAAAACTGCACCGTCGCCGATTATAATGATACTCTTTTCTGCCGCACTCGGCATGTTGCTTTGGGGAGTATAAAACACAGCCTGTGCCAATTTGCCGTCCGAAACCGGGCGGCTTTGCTGTTTTTACGGAAATATACTGCTTACTATTCCGGACTGACGGACGCCGCCATTGTAGAATAAATCACTTTGCAGTAACTGTTACGCCCGCAACCTTAATCAAAGATCAAAATTTTTTCTAATCATTTTCCTATTAGCTATAAAAAAGCACAACGCCACAGAGTTTTAAAACTCTGTGGCGTTGTGCTGCTCTCAATCGGTCACTTTTTGAAAGTATCCTTATGTGAGCCTGCCTTTTACCGGGTTTTCCGGCGGAGTTTTTGGCGTGCCAAAAGGGATTCGAACCCCCGACCTTTCGCTTAGGAGGCGAACGCTCTATCCAACTGAGCTATTGGCACATAACATAACTATTGTATATGATGGCTTGCGATTTGTCAAGAAATTGGGAAATTTTCTTATTTTACTGAATATTCAAAAAAATTTAAAAAAGTGTTGACAAAAGTAAAAGCTTGTGATAGAATAAATCTTGCTGAAACGCTGAAAGGCGACATAAATAAACGGAGAGGTGTCCGAGTGGTTTAAGGAGCTAGTCTTGAAAACTAGTGATCCCGCGAGGGACCAAGGGTTCGAATCCCTTCCTCTCCGCCATTTTATTTTTATAGTGCATTTAACTTCACACGGAGGATTACTCAAGTGGTGAAGAGGCTCCCCTGCTAAGGGAGTAGGTCGCTAACGCGGCGCGAGGGTTCAAATCCCTTGTCCTCCGCCAAAGGTCCGTCGTAATCTATCAGAATTACGACGGGTCTTTTTCTTTTGGCGGAGTTGTTTTTTTATTCAATGTCAATATTTGGGGTAACCCGAAAAAACAGAATATATGAGAATTACAAGCGGCAGAAATTAAACTGTCGCTTGTTGCTTTTACATATAATTTTATTTATTAGGCATTTTTTACAGGAGCGTACTCGCCGTTTACGGACTGATAATAACTAAGCAAAAAAGCAGTTCAGCCGATTTGACTAAACTGCCTCTTATGTTATTCGCATTGTTTATAACAGCTTATCCCTCAAAATCCCATTTTGGAACATAGCTTTCGCTTGCAGAAGAAAGCTCCTGCGTAAATCCGTCAATATTGAGCCTCATCATTTCAAGCTTAACCTTGTCATATTCTCTGCGTGTGATTTTACGGTTAATTCGCGAAAAATCTTTGTCGCTGACCTTGCCCATAGGAATGTACTGACACATAAGGCTTAACAAAACCTGATCGCCAAACCTGCGTTTTACAATGTCAAGCACTTCAAGGCTGTTTTTAGTGTGTGCAGGCAGAATAAGATGCCTTACGATAACGCCCTTTTTCATAATGCCGTCATCGTCAAACTGAGGCAGACCAACCTGAAAAGTCATTTCGTGGATAGCGGCAACAGCCGTATTGACATAATTCGGTGCGGATGAATATTTTACCGCAAGAAAATCGTCCGCATATTTAAAGTCGGGAAGATAGATGTCAACAAGTCCGTCAAGCATATTGAGAGTTTTCGGGCTTGTGTAGCCGCTGCAGTTGTATACAATCGGAATCCTCGGTTTGTAAATTTCAAGACTTTTAACAACAGCGTGTGCAAAATGGTCGGCTGTTACAAGGTTAATGTTATGCACTCCCTTGTCCTCAAGCTCTTTGTAGCATTCGGCAAGCCTTTCCGGAGTGATTGTTCTTCCGCCGTTCTCGTTTGAAATTTCATAGTTCTGGCAATAAACGCATCTCATTGTACAACCCGAAAAGAAAACAGTTCCGCTGCCCCTTGTACCGCTTATGCACGGTTCTTCGCCATAATGCGGAGCAACCCTTGCAACAACGGGCAGCTCGCCCATTTTACAAAAGCCGTTTCCGCTGTGAGCAGTACGAACCGCACCGCATTTTCTCGGACATAAATTGCAAATCATGATATCACCTTGTTGTCTGATATATAATGTTCGGCAGAACATTAAACACTATTGTACCACAAGTATAACAAAAGTTAAAGTCCTTGCAAATTAAAGTGTGAAATCAGTAAGATAATCTTCAATGATGTCGTCAAGCTGACAGAGTTCAAGTTCTAACTCGTTGCACATTTCGACAAGTTCGGTCATTTCCCGAAAGCTTTCGCTGATTCCCGAAACGGATTTTACAAGTTTTTTGCCGCAAAAGGCACTTATGCCGAAGGTGTTAAGCCCGTCCTCAGGTGTATGATTTAATTTGTAGGTTATCATTTTTCCCTCCGAATGATAACCGGTCACAATATAATGATACTATTATATTGCGAAATTGTCAATATTGTTACAAAAATATTGCTGAATTGTAAGCAAACAGTGATGCGTTAGTCATAAATTGTACATAATGACAAATGAATGTAAACCGCAGTTAAAGAATTATATAACAATAAAACTTTTGTTCTAAAGGAATCTTAAAAATGTGTAATAAAATGTTCAAAATACCGTGCAGCCGATATTTGCCGTGAAAACGGATTTTTCGGTAAATCACAAAACAATAACAATTAAGTGATGAAATATTTCAATAATAGCTAATTATTGCTTTATGTCGGCTTTTATTTGTGCATAATGTATAAAAAGCACTCTCAAAGTTTGGCTTGAGGATACTTTTTTAGTTCTCAATAGGAAAAATACGGCATTTATAAATGTTAAAATATAGTTATCGTGCGGTACTTTATGCGAAATAATATTTAGGAGTGAAAATATGAGATTACGCAAACCATTATCGATTCTTCTTTCTCTGTCCATGATTGCAGGTATGTCAGCCTTTGCCTCAAATGCGGCAGTAACAAGCGATGAATCGGTTTCAGCAGGCAATTATTACAATGCAAATTATCTTGAAAGCTATGCAAGCAAAGCGTATAACGAATTGGGACTCGGTTCAGTGTACAGCAAAACTTCCACAACATGGAAAACCTGGTCACCTGATGCGTCGTCCGTAAAGCTTAAGCTCTACACAACAGGTTCTGACAACGAGGCGGGCGCTTCGGCAATCGGCACCTATGATATGAAAAAAGACAGCTCAACAGGTGTTTGGTCAATCAGCCTTAACGGCGATTTTAAGAATAAGTATTATACATATCTTGTTACGGTAAACGGCACAACCAAGGAAACACAGGATGTTTACTCTCAGGCTGTCGGCGTAAACGGCAACCGTACAATGGTTGTTGACCTTGACTCAACCGATCCGAGCGGTTGGTCGGACGATAAGCATGTTCTCTTTAACAGCGCATCCGAGGCGGCTGTATGGGAAGTTCATGTGCGAGATTTTTCAGTTTCCAAAAACTCCGGTGTGAGTGAGGATAACAAGGGTAAGTACCTTGCATTTGCCGAGGGCGGCACAACTCTTAATTCAGACACAAGTTCATCAGCCGTTTCAACAGGCATTGACTACCTTGTTGAGCAGGGCATTAACTGCGTTCAGCTTATGCCTGTTTACGATTTCGGTTCGGTAAAGGAAGATGTTGCAAGTTCTTCTTCAAACCGTAACTGGGGTTATGATCCGGTGAATTACAACGCTCCCGAGGGTTCATACTCAACGAATCCTTATGACGGCAACACAAGGATTACAGAGTTCAAGCAGATGATTCAGGCCCTTCACGACAGAGGAATTTCCGTTGTAATGGATGTTGTTTACAACCATACATATTCTACGGATTCATGCTTTAACAGAACTGTTCCCGGCTATTATTACAGAATGAATTCATCATCCTCATATTCAAACGGTTCAGGCTGCGGTAGCGAAACTGCGTCAGATAAGCTGATGTACAGAAAGTATATGATTGAATCCGTAAAGTATTGGGCGGAGGAATACCACATTGACGGTTTCCGTTTTGACCTTATGGGTATTCACGATATCACAACAATGAACGATATCCGTTCTGCTCTTGACGGACTTTATTCAGACGGTTCGGGTAAAAAGATTCTCATGTACGGTGAACCGTGGACAGGCGGTAGTGTTGCAATTTCCGACGGTTGTTCGCAGTCAAAGGCAGGTTTGCTTAATTCAAGGGTAGGTATGTTCTGCGACAGCTACCGTGACGCAATCAAGGGAAGCACAGACGGTTCCGATAAGGGATTTGTTCAGGGCAACACCGATAAGAGCAGAACGGTTGCAAACGGTGTAACGGGCAAGGGCTTCTCTGCTCAGGCTCCTTCACAGACAATTGCTTATGCCGACGCTCACGACAACCTTATCCTCTGGGATAAAATTGTAAAGAGTAACGGTTCATCAAGCTGGAATTCAACATCTTCATCGCTCAAGGGTCAGGTTAAGAAAGTAATGGGACTTCTCCTTACTTCACAGGGTATCCCGTTTATGACGGCAGGCTCGGAATTTTGCCGTACAAAACAGGGTGATGCGAACAGCTACAAATCAAGCGACGCAATAAATGAGATTGATTGGTCAAGAGTAAATACCTACTCGGATGTTGCCGCTTATTACAAGGGACTTCTTGAAATCAGAGAAAACTATTCTCCGATGAAGAGTTCAACATTCAACACTCCTTCATTCCAGTCAACATACGGCGATGTTGTTGCTTACACATATTCAAACAACAAGTCAAATGAGTGGGGCAAGGTTTGCGTTCTTGTAAACGCAAGTTCAACAAATGATTGGCCGATTACACTTGACGGCAGCGGCTGGACAGTAGTTGCAGACGGCAAGACAGCAGGTCTTAAAAGTCTTGGCACAGTTTCGGGCAACACATATACAGTTCCCGCAAACAGCGCCTGCGTACTGGTTCAGAGTTCAACATTTGACAATCTTAAGGTTAGTGAAAAAACATTCGGCACGGTAACAATCAAACATATTGATGACAGCGGCAAGGTGCTTAAAACATCAACAGCAAAATATGCTGACGGTACAACATACCGTGCTTATCCCGATACGACTATCCTTTATGATTACAGCCTCAAGGATACTCAGGGTGCGACCTCAGGCAAGGTTACAGGCGGCAAAAACTACAATGTAACATTTGTTTACAGCTCCAGTGGAATTCGTTCAGGCTATGTGACCGTAAATTATGTTGACGAAAACGGCAAGTCAATCAAGGACAGCGTTTCAACAAAGCACCGTGAAGGCGACAGCTACAGCGTTCCGTTCACATCAATTCAGGGCTATCAGCTTGACACAGACAAGTATCCTGCCAACACAACAGGTACATTTAACGGTACGAACACAACTGTTAACTTTGTTTATAAGGCACTTGACAAAACAAGTTCGGTTGTTCACTACTATAACTCAAACAACTGGTCAAATGTTCGTTGCTATGCTTACACAGACGGCGGTGAAGAGCCTAACGGCAAGTGGAACAACGCAACTGTTATGACAAGTGAGGGCAATGGATGGCTCAAATGCACAATTCCTGCACCAAGCTCATATGTAATGTTCCACACAAACTCACAGCAGGAGCCGGGTGCAAACGAGACAGGCTACCTTGTTTCGGGCGAGGCATGGGTTCAGAATAAGAAACTCAGCTTTAGCAGCAAGGTTATCACAAGCCACATTGATGCCGCAACAGGTGAAAAGATTGCCGATGATGAAATTTTAATTCAGTCAAAGGTTTCTTCAGACGATACATACAAAACTTCTCCGCTTTCGGGCAGAACAGATGTTATTGCTCCCATAAATGCGTCGGGCAGCCTCTCATCGGGCATTATCAATGTTGTTTATCTTTACACTTCGTCGGAGCGTCCTTCAACTGCTCCTTCAACGGTAACTCCTACCACAGCTCCTGCTACACAGCCGACGGAAAAAATCCTTATCGGTGATGCTGATCTCAACGGTACAATTGATATAATTGACGCAACAGTAGTTCAGAAGTATATCGTAAAGCTTACAACGCTCTCAGACAAGGCTCTTATTGCAGCCGCAAGATGTGACGCTGACGGCGAGAATAATATCGTAAGCATTAAAGATGCAACATACATTCAGACGTATGCCGCAAAGCTTGACGGTTATGCGAATGTTGGTACTTACTATGAGCCGGAGGTTACTCCGACAACCGCTCCCGTGACTGAGCCTGCAACAGAAGAGCCGACAGTTGCCCCGACAACCGTTCCTGCAACAACAGCTCCTGTTACAGAGCCTACAACCACTCCGTCATCAACCTATACAGTTAAGTTTGCGGATTCACTCAACTGGGACGGCACAATCTACTGTTATTCATGGGTTGACGGCGGCAATCCGACAAAATCTTGGCCGGGTGTTGCAATGACATATCTCAACACAAATGACTACGGTCAGAAGGTTTACTCGGTTGAAGTTCCGAACACTGTTAATTACATTATTTTCACAAACGGTTCGAGCCAGACCATTGATATCGGCTTTGACGGCACTTCGCTCAATTACTATACAGAGTCGCAGAATGACTCGCAGGGTCATGCTTATGTCGGCACATGGTAATCATTTTTTGAAAAAGTGTAAATAAGTAAAAACACAAGTCGGCAAGACAGTACGCAAATTAAACTGTCTCGCCGGCTTTTTATGTTGGCTTGAAATCGAATCTGCGGCTACAGGATAAAAGCGTGACACATTTTACGGGTGCATTTAGTTTTGTTCTGCCAAGAAGCCGAAGAACCTTGCCAACCGTAAAGAAAATTTTAAAAAAACTCTTGACGAATGTGGCTGAGGATGATATAATAATCAAGCTGACTCATTCGAGGGCATCTTCAAAAATGAAAACACTTCAAAAAATTTTAAAAAAGTTTGAAAAAAGTGTTGACAAATGACGAAGAATGTGATATATTGTATAAGCACTCGAAATTACAGAGCAAGCACAGGAGCGAAAAGCTTAATTTGCTGGTGTAGCTCAGTTGGTAGAGCAGCTGATTTGTAATCAGCAGGTCGGGGGTTCAAGTCCGTCCACCAGCTCCATTGAAGCCTACTGTTTAGGCAGTAGGCTTCGATTTTTGAAAACTTAATATGGGAGAATTCCCGAGTGGCCAAAGGGGGCAGACTGTAAATCTGTTGCGTTTTGCTTCGATGGTTCGAATCCATCTTCTCCCACCAAAATCGACAAATCTCGTAAGGGGTTTGTCGATTTTACTTATTAACTTTTTTACGGCTCAATGTCAATAGTTAGGGTAACCCGAAAAAATTTAATATATGAGAATTACAAGCGGCAGATTAAGTTCTGCCGCTTGTTTTGGTTATGTATGCATTTTATTTACTCTTTTTATTGTCTTCAAAAATTTCTTTAATATAAGTGAGGGATTCATCGTTGAAGTTATATGCGGTGACATCTTCGTATGTGCAATTGAATGTTATTGGAATATTTTTGTTATGGGAATTGTTCAGAAAATCTTTTATGAATGCCTCGGGATAGTCGGTATATTTTTCGTTGTCGGAGTCAGTTTCTCCGCTGTAATCGACTGTTACGGTATTGCCGTTTTTCATATGTAAGTCAAGGTATAAATTGCTGCCGTCTTTGTTATCAATTTCAATTTTTGCAATGTCTGAATAGCCGTACTCCGTTCCCGACGGATTAAACGGCGACTTTTCTATTATCGTATCATTGGTAAAAACAGTGGAGTTAAATGTAGATACATAAACACTTCCGAGAAAAATCAAAATTGTGACTATCGGAATGGCAATCAATACAGCTTTTGCAATTTTATCATATTTTTTGTCGGATTGTTCTTCTTCAATTTCTTTTTCAGCAAAAGAGCTTTCTCCTTTCGATTCTAAATGTTTACCTCTTTTTAATAATACAGCGTCTGAAATCACTTCGACCAAGGCAACAAATATTATTAAAAATACGACAAACAGTATTCCAAATATTACATAGAACGCAAAGCCTGCCCATTTATTATATGCTATAAAGACTATGCTTTTTATTGCGCTATATCCGATTTTGTTTAACAGTGCTGTTGCAAGACCGCCTACAAACAGAGCTGTAAAAACAGCCGCAACTATTGCTAAAATGCGTAATATCATTTTTATAGGATGATGTTTCCATTGACGGATAAGCCAATTGTTTTCGGCTTTTACACTTTCCAACTCGTTTTTAACCACATTTTTCATAATGTTCTCCGAAAATATTTTGATATCCAAATTTTAACATATAAGTTGGATTATATCAATCGACATTTTTTGCAGAGATGTTGACTTTGCGAAAATTATTATTTATACTTTTCTCATAATCAATAGTTAGTTGTGGGGGAGATTATATGAAAAAATTCAGAGCGGTTTGTTTGGCTTTTGTGATGATGTTATCCGTTGCTGTAATGCTTTGCGGTTGCGGTGATACGAAAATTACAGACAAGGTTAATTTTTCCGATGTTGATGAAATAACCGTCGTAATGTCGGACGAATCAACTGCCGTGCTTGGCGAGGTTGATTTCAAGACGGTCAAGAATATTCTGCAATCAGCCGAAACAGGCGGTACAAGCGATGAATTTGACGGTGGAATCCTTATTGAAACACGCAAAGACGGAATTGTTACCCACAATATTCGTGTCGGCGGTGCTGACAAAATCTGTGTTGACAAAGACAATTCAACCGTGTATAAAATTTCCGATGATGATTACATGACCTTGGAAAAGGTTATGGACAATTACAAGCTGTAACGCTTGAACAGAATCACGATAAATAAAAATATAAGCGAGATGAATTCAATCGAAAAATTCATCTCGCTTTTTGCTTGAAGATTAAATTGTTTGCTGAATAAAATCAGAAATCATCGTCGAAATCCGTGTCAAATTCATCATCTGAATCAGACGAAAACAAGTCGTCATTATCTTCATCTTCGTCATCATTCATAATATCCTCAATCACGGTGAACTCAAGACCTTTTTCAAGCGGATCAAGCGTTCCGTCATGGTTTAAATCAAACAATCTTTCAAAATCAAAAATGCCCATAAAATTTCCTCCTTAACATATGGGATATCCTATATGTTAATCATATCAAATGAGGTGTACGATAAAACGGACTTTCCTTTGTAATCAGACAAATTTATTGAGTTCTGCGTTGTATTTGTAGTCAATTGCAGAAAGCTTGCTTTCAATTTCTTCTTTACTGCAACCGAGATCGTCACACATTTTATCAAGGCTGGGGTAAAAATCACGCAGCTTTGTATTAACAAAGCTTAAAAGAATCATCGGATCGTTCGGAATTGTATTTTCAGCCATAATAATCGCCCTTTCAAAATTATTTACTGTATTTACTAATCTTACAATTAGTAGTATAATATACAGGTACAAATTTGTAAACGGTATTTTGTGTGATGCCGTGTGTAACAGATAAATTTTTTTCAAAGGAACTTGGAAATGGATAAGAAATTTGATGTTGTAATCGTTGGCACAGGTGCGGCAGGACTTTATGCGGCACTTAATTTTCCCGAAAGCGTGAATATTCTTCTTGTTTCAAAGCGTGAACTTCAGCTTTCAAACAGCTCTCTTGCGCAGGGCGGTGTTGCGTGTGTGCTTGATACGGTTCACGACAGCTACAAGCTGCATATTACGGATACATTGATTGCGGGAAAGTATAAAAATACTCTTTCCGCCGTTGAAAAGCTTGTTACCGAAGGACCTTCGGATGTTCTTAAAATAAAAGACCTCGGTGTTGATTTTGACCTTAACGAGGACGGCACAATGTGCAAAACTCTTGAGGCAGGTCACAGCAGAAACAGAATTGTTCATCATAAGGATTCAACAGGCAAGGCAATTGTTGACGGACTTATCGCAAAGGTTACTCAGCTTAAAAATGTTACCGTGTGTGACAACGCTCTTGTTTATTCAATTGACAAGGTGCTGAACGGTTTTTATATAAGCATTTTGAGAAACGGTGAAAAGCTTCACTACGGCTGTAACTACTGTCTGCTTGCAACAGGCGGTATCGGCAGAGTTTATAAGTATACAACCAACTCCGCAATCGCAACGGGTGACGGCATTGCGTTTGCATATATGCTTGGTGCAAGAATTAAAAATCTTTCGAGAATACAGTTTCACCCGACAGCATTTGCGGCTGATCATGGCAGAGAGCGTTTTCTTATAAGTGAGGCTGTTCGTGGTGAGGGTGCGGTTCTGCTCAACTGCAACGGCGAGAGATTTGCCTCAAATTATGACAGCAGAGGAGAGCTTGCTCCGAGAGATGTTGTTTCAAATGCGGTTATGCTTGAATCAATTAAGACAAACAGCGAGAATTTCTATCTTGACATAACCCACAAGCCGGCTGATTTTGTAAGAAATCGTTTTCCGATGATTTATGAAAGATGCCTTGAAGAGGGCGTTGACATTACAAAGGACAGAATTCCTGTATTTCCGTGCCAGCATTACCTTATGGGCGGTATTGATGTTGACCTTCATTCACGCACAACCGTTGAGGGCTTGTATGCCGCAGGAGAGTGCTCGCACACAGGTGTTCACGGTGCGAACCGTCTTGCAAGTAACTCGCTCCTTGAGGCGCTTGTTTATTCAAGAACAGCCGCTCTTGATATTACGGATAAAATCAATAAATTCGGCAGAAGAACTCTTGGTGAAGAACCTGTTTACCGCCCTGTTGAGGGCAAGACCATGCCGCATGGCTGTCGTTCAAAAATCAGAGAGATTTTACAGGACGCATATTTTGTTCTTCCGAAGCCTGAAAAATATGAAGAAAGCAGTAAGCAGATTCACGAGATTATGAGTGAACTGTTTGCAGAAAAGTACGAAATCAATTCCGACCTTGTTGAGGCAAGAAGTGCGGCAATTGTTGCAAGTATCATTTTTGATGAAATTATGGAGGGTACAGACTGATGACACTTAACAGCATTTATGTTGACAATCTTATCAAAACCGCATTGCTTGAGGATATCAACTATCTTGACACAACAACCGATTACCTTATTGACGAAAATCAGGAAAACACGGCAATTTTCCTTGCAAAAAGTTCAGGTGTTCTTTGCGGTATCGAGGTTGCGCTCCGTGTGTTTGAAATTCTTCAGCCAAACGGTTTTGAGGCAAAGGTTTATAAGCATGACGGCGACAAGCTTGTAAAGGGTGAAATCATTGCTGAAATTCACGGCAAGACAAGAACAATTTTAAAGGGCGAGAGAACAGCTCTTAACCTTATTCAGCATATGAGCGGTATTGCAACCGCAACAAACAAGGCTGTTGAAATTGTCAGCGGAACAAAGGCTTCTATTGCCGACACAAGAAAGACACTCCCGGGTATGCGTCCGCTCCAGAAGTACGCTGTTACGGTTGGCGGCGGAAGAAATCACCGTTACAATCTTTCCGATGCCGCAATGCTCAAGGATAACCACGTTGACGCAGGCGGCGGAATTGCCAACGCTGTTTCAAAGCTTAAATCAAAACTCGGTCATATGACCAAGGTTGAGCTTGAAGTAAGAAACCTTGACGAACTAAATCAGGCTCTTGAGGCAGGCGTTGATGTTATTATGCTCGACAATATGAGTCCCGAGCTTATGAAACAGGCTGTTGACATCACGGCAGGCAAGGCTCTCCTTGAGGCAAGCGGCGGCATCACGGACGAAACTCTTCGTGAAATTGCCGAAACAGGTGTTGATATCATTTCAATGGGTGCGCTCACTCATTCGGTTAAGGCTTTTGATATTTCACTTAAAATAAAATAAGCCTGAATTGAAAAAAATTTAAATCCAAAACCAAAAAAACAGCGGTGATTATTCTTCATCGCTGTTTTGTGTTGTTTGAGTCGAAATTAAATTGTTGTGCTTGTAAAATGCAGGGAGCATTGCATAATGACGATGATTTTATAATCGGAAGTTGTGATAACAATTAGCAAGATTTTTGTATATTTCTGTCGGTATCGCAAGATTTCCTTTTCCGACTCCAAGCGAAATATCGGGTTTTGTTGCTCCGTGAAAGTCACTTCCGCCGCTTTTCAAAAGACCGTATTCGTCACAGATTTTTTCGGCAAGCTCTGTTTCGGCATTGTCAAAAAGCGAATAGTATGCCTCCGTTGCGTTAAGACCGCAAGCCTTTGCTTTTGGCAGAAATTCTCTCAACTCATCTTCGTTCATATTGAGAAACGGGTGTGCAAGAACGGATATTGAACCGAAACCTTTCAGCTTTTCAATTATATACAGAGATGACGGCCTTTTCGGCGGAACATAGTAGCCGAACTTCGACATAAGCAAGGTTTGAAATGCCTCTTTGACAGAAGAAACATAGCCCTTCTGCATAAGAGCGGCGGCGATGTTTGCACGGTTTACAAAGCCGTCAACCGTGCTGTTTTTGATTTTGTCATAGTCGAGAATATAGCCGTCTTTCGCAAGATTTTTAACGAGCAGTTTGTTGCTTTCCTCCTTTAATTTTTGCGACTCAGCCATAATTTCGGTTATGTCGGAATAGTTTTCTTTCTTGATAAACAGACCGACAATGTGCAGTTGCTTTGAATTGTATTCGGTTGAAAATTCAATTCCCGCAACGGTGGTTACGCCGTACTTTTTACCTGCCGAAACAAATTCGTCAAGTCCGGCGACCGTGTTGTGGTCGCAGAGTGCAACAGCGTCAAGCCCGATTTCTTTGGCTTTTAAAACGATTTCCGTGGGTGAAAATGTGCCGTCCGAAAATGTTGAATGTGTATGCAAATCGCAGAACATAAAATTCCTCCGATACAAAATGGAGTGGGATAATTTTACCCACTCCATTTTAGCATATACGGTTTGCAAATTCAACGCAGATGAATATTTCACACAAGCTTTTTCAGTTTCAGTGCAAGGTCGGCAATGTGATTAACTCCGTTTCTGAAAACATAGTCAAACTCGCCGGCATAGGTTTTGACTTTGCCGTTAAATCCCTGTTTAAAGCGGTAGACACCGTAGTTTTTATGCGTTTCGTCATACCAATAGGGAATACCGCAAAAATCGTATGTATGGCAACCGCTCTCAATTGCGTACTTAATCATCGTCCATTGCATAAGATAATTCGGCATATATTTTCTGTATTCGTTTGATGAACAGCCGTAAACATAGCTTGCAACATTTGCATAATTTACAAGCAATGCACCCGACAAAACTTTTCCGTCAAGTTTTGCGATACATAGCTTTGCGTTGCCGTGAAATGCCTGTAAAAAATTTCTGAAATATTCTTCCGAACGAATTTCAAAGCCGTCACGCCTGCCTGTTTCTTTCATAAGCTCCATAAAATCGTCAAGCTCATCTTCACCGCAGAATTTACACTCAACGCCTTTCCTCATTGCAAGGCGGATGTTGTACCGCCATTTTGATTTAAAATTTGCAAAAACTTCATCACACGATTTGTCATTTATGTCAAGCACATAATTTTCTCTGCATTGGGTGTTGTCATATCCCTGCTTTTCGCCGTGATAAACAAAGCCGAGGTCAATAAGATTTTTAATCGAGATAAAGTCGGTTTCGTCAATCAGCGGATCGGTTTTGAGTGTGTATGCGTGATATTTTTCTGCAATCAGCTTTATCTGCTCAAATATTTTTCTGACGGTTTTACTGTCGTGAGTGTCGCATACAAAGCCCCTCGGTGCATAAAGCATTGCCGTGTTGAGAATCGGTATTTTCTTTACAAGCACAAGTGTACAGCCGTTGATTTTCCCTCTTTCATCACGAACTGCAACATACTCGGGAATCCAACCTTTTTTAACCTTTGCCCAGTCTGCCGACTGCATAAAGTTTCCGTATTTACTGTTTTTACAAAATTCCTCATACTCTTTAATATCCATAAAAAAACAAGCCTTTCGTAAGTGTATCAATACTATACAAAAGGCTTGTTTCTGAAATTGTTCAAAAATGTATCATAGTTGTTTCATAACACATAATAATCAAATTGTTCGTTGTTTATTTTGCTGTATTCCAAAAACGGCTGTGCGCAGATGTTGATGCTGAAGGATTCGGGACTTACATTAACCGTTATTGAATCGGAACTGACACCCCAGTATTTTATGAGTGCATCGTACAACTCCTGTTCATAACTGTCGCTGTACGGAATAACCAAATACTGCGGAATTTCATTCTCGGTACCGCTGTCCGACAGGTAGGTTGTATCAATGTTAAGCTCATAAATTGTAAAGGTTTCCGTGTCAAACAGCATTGTTATGTTTAGTCCGTATCGTTCGCCCTCTTTGGCATAGTTGCATGTTACAAACATAAAATCGGACGAAACGATTACATTGCCGTCAAGTGTTCCGCGCATTGTAAGTTTGTAACCGCTACAGCTGTCAAATGTAAAAAACTGCGGAATGTAGCCTGCCATATTGGAAAATAAATTTGTGTCTTTAAGCGAATTTGCAAGATTGCTTATCGCTTTTTTTGCATAGCTGATTACAGTTTCTGCTTTCGGAGCATTGTTTTGAAGAACCCAAACGGTATCTTCACTTGAAACGAGTTTCAAAAATTCTCCGCCGCTCAAAGTAGTTATATCGGCGGTAAGTTTAAATGTTTCGGCTGTGTTTCCGACAGAATCCCGATTGTCCGTTACCGAATAATAAAAGCGGGGGAGAAACACAACGGTTGCGACTACGGTCAAGGTAAGCAGAGTGCAGATGATATATTTTGCGGATTTTTTAAAGTTAAATTTCATCTTCAAAATCCTCACTTTCCGCAGAATTATCGGCAAGGTTTACCGTAAAGCTGATGTCCGTACCCTTGCCGACTTCACTGACAATTTCAAGAGTTGAACCGTGAAGCTTTGCAATTTCATTGCAGATTGAAAGCCCGAGTCCGGCTCCGCCCATACTCCTTGAACGGGATTTGTCAACCATATAAAACGGTTCGGTAATTTTGGCAAGGTCATCTTCCGCAATTCCGCAACCGCTGTCGGTAACGCAAAAACGGTATTTGTCGCTGTCAACATATCCCGTGAGTGTAACAGGCTTTCCGCTCTCACTCGCTTTACAGGCATTGTCAATCAGGTTGTACAAAAGCGTTTTCAAGAGTGACGGCTCTGCATTGACTTCTGCTTTTTCAACATTTAATTTGAGTTTCACACCGTATTTTTTCAAAATAAAGAGAACAGACCTTTTAATGTCATCGGAAATTATGTCCGTTCTGATGTTTACGGTTTTGATTTCGTCATTTTTCAAAACTATAAGGTTTAGCAGATTAAGCGAAAGCGCCTCAAGCCGACTGCCCTCTTTGTAGATAAGGTCGGCACATTCTCTGCGTTGTTCAGGCTCCATTTCATAAGAACGGAGCATATCCGCATAACCTATTACAGATGTCAGCGGAGTTTTTAACTCGTGGGTAAAATCCGCAATAAAGTTGTCACGATTCTGTGTTGCAAGCTTTAGCTGTTCAATGTAGTCTTCAACATAATCCGCCATGGTATTAAAGCTCTGCGAAAGCTCGGTTATTTCGGTTGAAGATGTAATGCCGTGGCTTTCCTTTACTCTCATATTAAAGTTGCCCTCGGCAACTTCCTTTGACGCATCCTTTAACTTAACAAGCGGTCTTGTCAAAAGCTTTGAGAAGATTACAAGCAGAATTGATGCAAACAATGCAACGCCTATGAGAATGAACTGATAAATTGTGCAGTACATATCACGGTCGCTGTACACGCTTGTTATATTGTCAACAGTTTCAATATAACAGCTTTTGGTTACAAGCTGAATTTTGCTTATTGTCTGAATGTAGTATTTTTTATTTTCAGTAACTACTCTGCTTTTTCTGGAATTTACCGACATACCGTGGGCAAATTCATTTTCTGCCGAAAAGCTGAGCTCGTTTATTGAACCGATTTTGATTTTAGAATCCGAATTGCCTGCAATTTGTTTTGCAAATCCGATTGCCGAAACGCGCAGATATTCCAAGTTTCCGTAGGTGGGCAGATTGTTGTCTGCATATACCGAAAGTGCCGTTGTGATGTAATTGTTGTTCTTTTTGGCTGAGTCAATACGGTTGTTCAGCGTGTTTGTAAAAACGGTGTTGATGAGGAGAAAACCTCCCACACCGAAGGAAGTAATTATAATAAGAAAGGTAATAAAAAATATTTTCCACGAAAATTTCATTAGGGCTTTCCCTCCGCTTATTCAACAAGACGGTAACCGACTTTATACACAGACTGAATGTTGTCTTTTAAATCAAGCTTTTTTCTTAACCGCTGAATATGCAGATCCACGGTTCTTGTGTCACCCATATACGGTTCATTCCATACTCTTTCGTAAATCATTTCACGGTAAAGGGCAATGTTTTTGTTGCGTACAAAAAGCAGAAGTATTTCGTATTCCTTTAATGTAAGGTCAATTTGTACTCCGTTTTTGGTGACTATTCTTGAATTTGTGTCAATTACTATGTCTTTAAAGCTGAGTTTTGTTTTTGCCTTGTTGTATCTTCGCAGTACCGCATCAACTCTTGCCTGAAGTTCCGAAATGTTGAACGGTTTTGTTATGTAATCGTCAGCCCCCAGGTTAAGCCCGTAAACCCTGTCCGATATATCTGATTTTGCAGTAATGAAAATTACGGGTGTGTCAAAGCCTTTGATGTAGTCCATAAGCTCAAAACCGCTGATTTTCGGCAACATAACATCAAGCAGAATAAGGTCAAAGTGCTTTTTCTCCAGAACATCGGCACAGCTTTCGCCGTCAAACACACAATCGGTTTTGTGCCCGTGCCGAGAAAGAGCCATTTCAATAAGATTTGAAATATTCTTTTCGTCCTCAACAATCAATATGTCAGCCAACAACCCCACCTCCAAGACACAGTTTATATTGCCATTGTATCATAGATGTATCATTTTTTCCAAATTATCTTTTTTCGCATAGCTGTATCCAAAAATCGGGTAATGCAGAATATTGTTAAATTATGTGCAGCTGTTAATTATTTCACGAACCGTACTTGAAAACAAAGTCGAATAATGGTATTATTTTATGCAAACAAAACATTTTGAAAGGAAGATTACAATGGGTAATTCTAAATCGGTAAAAAAAGGCGTTGCAGTTGTAACGGCAGTTATTGTTGCTGTTGTTATGGTTTGCGTTTCGGTAGTTTGCAATTTGCTTTCAACAAAAACAGAAAGCTCAAATCAGACATATCTTGATGACGCAAAGGCTCAGCTTACAGAATACAGCGATAACTATAACTACACTAAATTTGAGTTTATGAACTCACTTTTTGAAAAGGCAAATGTAATTGCGAGTGTTGTTACGGAAAATACTTCGGCTGAAACAAATGCCACACTTGTAAAGAACCTCGGCATCAATTCATTTGTTATGACAGACGCTGACGGCAAGATTATCGCATCGTCAGACGATAAAAAGGTCGGCACAAATTTCCTTGATGACGAAACAACAAAGCAGTTCAAGGCTAACCTCAAGGGTATGAAGGTCAAGAGCATTTCAGAACCGACAGCCGTTGAGGGCGAGGACGGTGTGTATAATCTCATGGCTTGCGTTGCAAGAACAGAGGGCGGCATCGTTATTATTGATACAAATACAAGCGACTATTCGGCTGTTATCGGTGCTGATATTGCAAAAAGCTGCAAGGGTGATACAATCATCGTTAAGAACGGCGAAGTTATAAGCACAAATATGAACCTTGGCGATAACGGTCTTAAAAGCGCAGGTATTACAGACGAAATGATTCGTTCGGAAAATTTCAATGTTACAATCGACGGCACAACATATTCACTCAGCAGTATGCCGTCAGGTGAATATACAATCATCAGCGGACAGGCTGCGACAGAAAGCGGTTTCAATATGATTTACGGTGACATAATTCCGTGTGCCGCAGGTTTTGTAATGATTATCATTTCCGGAATTATACTCAGCCTTGGCACAACAAAGAAAAAGGAAAACGAGTAATTGCTAATTACAGCATACAAACAAGAAGTGGACATTTCACGAAATTTGTATGTAAAATGACGAAAAGGTCATAAATTCAAGAAATATCTCCGAAAACATTGTGCTTTAGCACAAAGAATATTGTGCCGAAAAATATTGCATAACCATATTTTGATGATATAATAATGGCATAAACAAAAAAGACGCAAAGCAAAGGAGCTTCTGAAAAGGAGGCTCCTTTTCTGTTTATCTTTTTTGGTATCTTAAAAAGGGGAAATTATTATGACACCTGAGAAAATTGTTGAAAACCATAAGAAATATGTTCTCCAGTCATGGAGCAAGCAGGGTAATCTTAATCCGATTCCCGTTGCAAAGGCAGACGGAATTTACTTTTACGATTTTGACGGTAACAGATATACAGATATGTCATCACAGCTTGTAAACCTCAATCTCGGTTACGGAAATAAAGCAATCGGTGATGCAATCAAGGAACAGGTTGACAAGTTTTGCTTTGTCGGTCCTTCATATGCCACAGAGGCAAAGTCAACGCTTGCAGAGATGATTATAAATCTTCTTCCCGACAGCTTCGGAAAGGTATTCTTTACAAATGCAGGTGCAGACGCAAACGAAAATGCAGTAAAGATTGCAAGAATGTTCACAGGCAGAAACAAAGTATTCAGCCGTTACAGAAGTTATCACGGCTCATCATTCGGTGCAGGCAACCTTACAGGTGAACCGAGAAGATATCCTCTCGAACCGGGTATTCCCGGATTTGTAAAGTTCTTTGATCCTTATGTTTACCGTGAGGCAATCAACTTTGAATCAGAGAAAGAAGCTACTAAGTTTTACCTTACAAAGCTCCGTGAACAGATTATTTACGAAGGTCCCGACAGCGTAGCCGCAATCGTAATGGAAACAATCACAGGTTCAAACGGTGTAATCATTCCGCCGAAGGGTTATCTGCCGGGCGTAAGAAAGATTTGTGATGAGTTCGGAATTCTGATGATTTGCGATGAAGTTATGGCCGGCTGGTGCAGAACAGGTAAGATGTTTGCATTCCAGAATTTTGATGTAGTTCCCGATATCGTAACATTTGCAAAGGGTGTTACCTGCGGTTATGTTCCTCTCGGCGGTGTTGCAGTATCAAAGAAGGTTGCAGAATATTTTGACGATCATCTTCTTTCATGCGGACTTACATACAGCGGTCATCCTCTTGCCTGTGCGGCAGGTGTTGCCTGTGTAAACTACTACGGTGAGGCACACATTCTTGACAATGTTGCAAAGTCGGGCAAGGTTCTCGGAGAAATCCTTGAAGAAATGAAGGCTAAGCATCCTTGCGTAGGTGATGTAAGATATATCGGTCTTTTCTCGGCAATTGAGCTTGTAAAGGATAAAAAGACAAAAGAACCTCTTGTTCCTTACGGCAAGGACGAAAAGGGTATTATGGGAACTCTCGTCGGTATGCTCAAAAAGAAAAAGTTCATGACATACTCACACGAAAATATGCTCTTTGTCAATCCGCCTCTCATTATTACAGAGGAGCAGATTAAGGAAGAAATGGAGAAGATGGACGAAGTTCTTACATATGTTGACAGCGAATTGATTTGATAATATAGGTTAATTAAAATTTCAAAAACGGGAGATAATAAAATGTCACATTTTGTAATACCAAATCATACGGTTGTCGGTACAAATGTTCTCGGTGAGGCCGCTCCTCTTCTTAAAAAAATGGGAAACAAGGCCTTTATAGTAACAGGCAGGCATGTTGCCGTTTCCGATATGATGAAACAGCTTACCGCATTGCTTGATGAAAACGGTATAGGCTGCGTTATCTTTGACGGCATAACAGGCGAACCGACCGACACTATGATTGAAAACGGTTTTGAAATGTTAAAATCCTCCGGTTGTGACTTTATCATCGGTATAGGCGGAGGCAGTCCTCTTGATTCGGCAAAGGCAATTGCAGCAATGGCAGTCAACGAGGGCAGTATAGCAGATTATAACGGAAAGGAAATTACGGGAGAAATTCTTCCCCTTGCCGCAATTCCGACAACAGCGGGAACAGGCAGTGAGGCAACAAAGTTTACCGTAATTACCGATTCCGAAAAGGGAATAAAAATGCTTTTGAAGGGCGATGTGCTTGTCCCGAAACTTGCAATTGTTGACAGCAGTTTTACGGTTGGCGCTCCAAAGTCGGTTACTTCGGCAACAGGTCTTGACGCTCTCACTCACGCAGTTGAGGCATACACTTCAAGAAAAGAATTTTCAATGACAGACACGCTTGCTGTTTCGGCAGTTAAGAGAATTATGAAATACTTACCGATTGCCTACAAAGAACCCGACAACTCACTTGCAAGGGAGCAGATGAGTATTGCGGCTCTTGAGGCAGGTATCTGTATCAATAATTCAAGTGTAACAATTGTTCACGGAATGAGCAGACCGATTGGCGCATTGTTCCATGTTCCGCACGGAATGTCAAATGCAATGCTCCTTAAAGAGTGCTTAAGCTTTGCCGTATCGGGTGCATACGAAAAGTTTGCAAACCTCGGCAGAGAAACGGGTGTGGCAAGTGACTCTGACAGCGACGAAACAGCCGCAGAAAAGTTTATTGATTCACTTCAAAACATTTGTGATGTGTGCGAAATTCCTACTCTTGAACAGTACGGAATTGACAGAGATGAGTATTACTCAAAAATTTCAAAAATGGCAACCGATGCGGTTGCAAGCGGAAGCCCCGCTAACACGGTAAAAGAAGTTACCGTTGATGATTGCATTGAAATCTACAAAAAATTGTATGTTTAGTATCTGAAAAATTTAAAATTTTTAACACGGCAAAGGCGCAGTTGTAATTGTACCTTTGCCGTGTTTTTTATTATCGGGAGGAATGATTATGAATTTGAACAGCGAAGCAATCAAGAAAAATGATGTTGAGATTGCGATAAATAATGTGTCGGTGGTATTCAAAGACAATCAGGGCAATGATGTAAAGGCACTCGATAACATTGATTTTGATATTCACAAGGGAGAATTCATTTCACTTCTCGGTCCGTCGGGATGCGGTAAAACAACTCTCCTTCGTACAATCGCCGATTTGCTTGAACCCACTTCGGGCAATGTCAGAGTAAGCAATATGACTCCGAAGGAAATCAGACTTATGCAGAAATTCGGTATTGTCTTTCAGAATCCCGTGCTTTTTGAGTGGAGAACAGTAAAGAAAAATATTGAGCTTCCGCTTGAAATTATGGGCTATTCAAAGAAAGACCGTTCGGACAGAGCCGATGAAATGCTTGAAATGGTCGGACTCACAAAGTTTGCGGACCATTATCCGCAGCAGCTTTCCGGCGGTATGCAGCAGAGAGTCGGCATTGCAAGAGCCTTTGGTATCAGACCTGAAATTCTTCTCATGGACGAGCCGTTCTCGGCACTTGATGAGTTCACAAAGGAAAAGCTTCACCTTGACCTTTTGAAAATCTGGGAAAAGACAAATAAGACAATCGTTTTTGTAACGCATAACATTCAGGAGGCAGTTTTCCTTTCAACAAGAATTTGTGTTCTCTCACCTCACCCAGGCAGACTTTCTGCGGTAGTTGATGCAGACCTGCCGTATCCGAGAACAATTGATATGAGAGATACACCTCATTTCGGAGAACTTGTTTCAAAGGTAAGAAACAGCTTTGAAGGTGGCAGCTTATGATGAAAACAATAACAAAGATAAAAAATTCCAAAGCACTTGTAACCTTGGTATGGGTGCTCGGATTATTGGTGATATGGGAAATCTTCGCTTTTATAATTCAGGCAACAAAGCGAACCCCCGAAAACATTATGCCTCATGTATGGCAGATTTTCTATTCGTTAATTGATCCCAAACCCGTTTCAAACGGTATGAGTTGTCTGCAGGTTGTTCTTTTTAACGCAGGTCAAACGCTTTCAAGAGCGGGACAGGGCTTTATGATAGGTACGCTGATAGGTTTTGCACTTGCAATACTTATGAAGCTTTCACACATTGTTGAAAAGATTGCCGCTCCGTACCTCATGCTTATTCAGCTTATTCCTATTCTCGGCATGGCTCCGATCATTCTTGCAATGACACACGATATAGGTTCAAGCCGAATCATCATTGCGGCAATCCTCACATTCTATCCTGTTGCAACCAACACACTTGCAGGTCTTAACTCGGTAGAAAAACAAAAGTATGAGCTTATGTATTCATATGCCGCAAAGAAATCAACGGTATATTTCAAAATGCTCATTCCCTCGTGTATCCCGTATTTCTTCACAGGTCTTAAAATTGCCGCACCGATGGCAATTACAGCGTCAATCCTTGTTGATACACTTCAGGGTGACGGCGGACTTGGTTGTATGCTTTCACAGTCGCTCAAACACGCAATGTCAATATATGTTTTCTGGGACATCGTAGTGTTCAGTGCGGTTATAGGTGTTTTAAGCTGTTCACTCATGGGTTGGATTGAAAATGCAGTTTCACCGCTCAGGAGAATTGAACGCAAAACAAAGACGAAAAAGGAGGCGGCTTAATTGATTAAAAAAAGAAAAAGCCTTTGGCGAAGGCTTAAAGAAAATAAAGTCGCTCAGGGTGTAAGCTCGGTGCTTCTTCCCGTGCTTTTCGGTGTTCTAATCCTCGCCTTGTGGCAGGGACAGGTTCTTCACAAGATTTTCAACACGGACACAAACACTCTGCCGCTTCCGTCAAGAATTTGCCACATCATCATTGACAATATTCCCGCATTTGCACAGAATGCACTCTACACACTTCTGGTTGCGGTTATAGGACTTGTAATCGGTTCAATCATCGGATATCTGATTGCTGTCTTTGCGGCAACCTTTCAGAAATGGGGCAAAGGCGGTCTTACAATTGTAGGTGCATTCAACGCAATTCCGATTGTTGCTCTTGCTCCTGTAATGACAAACTGGACAAAGGATATAAGCAACGATCCGAACATAAGAAGTATGTTTGCAAAAACACTTGTTGTTATGATTGTCTGTATTGCAAGTATGAGTATCAACGCTTTCAGAGGACTTACGGAGCTCAAGCCGTTTGCCCTTGACCTTATGAAATCATATGCGGCAAAGAAAAGCACGGTGTTCTTTAAGCTTAGACTTCCGAATTCCGTACCTTATGTATTTACCGCTCTCAGGGTAAGCGTTCCGATAAGCATTATCAGTGCAGTTGTTTCGGAATATTTTGCAGAATACATTGTCGGTGTCGGCAGAGAAATCAGAGAAAACATAGTTCTCGGTCAGTATCCGACAGCGTGGGCATATATTGTTGTTGCCTGTCTTATCGGACTTGTAATGTACGGTGTGCTGATGCTGGTTGAATCAATTGTTCTCAAGAACAGAAAAGTTAAATAAGTTGTTTACCGCTTTCGGTTTACATACAAATTTTGAAATTGGAGGAATCAAAATGAAAAAGACAAAGGAACTCAAAAAACTGCTCGCAGTTGTATTTGCAGGTGCAATTGCAGTAACAGCTTTTGCAGGTTGCGGTGAATCAGGCTCATCTTCGGATTCATCATCAAAAGACAGTTCAACTTCGGGTGAATTGATGTCAAATGAAGAGATTATCAAGAAAGCCGCCGCTGACGGCAAGGTTGGTAACTGGGGACTCGGTAACGAGTACGAAATTCTTGCACTTCTTCAGAAGTATGACCTCCCCACAAAGTACCTTTCGGAAGATTTCACAATGGACGGTTTCGATCAGGACGATATTACACTTGCTTCGGCAATGACATTTAACGAACTCGGACTTGTAAAGAACGACTATGACGGCGGTTACAAGTACGGCGATACAGTAGGCACAATTGATATGAACGATGAGGGTGTTGCAATGCTCGAGGACAATATTTTCTGTACCAAAGAGTTTGCAAAGAAAAACCCGAACACAGTAAAGGCTTTCCTTTACGCATCTATGAAGGGTTGGGCATATGCCGTTGAAAACCCGGAAGAAGCTGCTCAGATTGTATTTGACGCAGGCTCATCGGTATCATCGGATCACCAGCTCTATATGGCAAAAGAGGTTGCAAAGCTTGTTACAACAGACACAAAGGGCAAGACAGTAAGCAACTACGGCAATATGGACGAGGATGCAATGCAGCAGACGCTCGACCTCTGCAAGAAGTATGTACAGCTTGACGACTCATCAGCCTCAAAGAAGCTTGAAGGCTTCACACTTGACGATATCCGTGATACACAGTACATTGACGCCGCTAACAAGTCAAAGGACGGCAAGTTCGGTACACTCGAAAAGACAGATGTTACAATCCAGCTCAAGTGGTTGCCTCAGGCACAGTTTATGGGCTACTATGTTGCACAGGCAAAGGGTTACTATGGCGAAGTTGGTCTTAAGGTAACAATCACCCCCGGCGGCGGTGACATTTCGGAAACAACAGCAGTAAACAACGGCACAGTTGATTTCGGTGTTACATGGGTAGCAAACCTCACATCCGCAAATGCAGGCGGTATGGATCTCCTTGAAATCGCTCAGGTTTATCAGAGATCGGGTCTTGAGCTTGTTTACAAGAAAGACCTTTTCACAAAGTAATTGATTCAGGCTTTCGTCACGGCGGTAAACCGACTGCCGTGACGAAAAGGTCACAAATATGAAAGGAAGGAAACATTATGGATTTATTGATTAAAAACGGAACAATTGTTACGGCAAAGGAAAGCTACAAGGCTGATGTTGCAGTAAATGACGGCAAGATTGTCGCAATGGGCAGTAACCTTGATTTCGATGCAGACAAGGTTGTTGACGCAGGGGGAAAGCTCGTTCTTCCCGGTGCAATTGATGTGCACACTCATCTTGCAATGCCGTTCGGCGGCACGGTTTCTGCCGACAGCTACCTTGCAGGCACAAGAGCGGCGGCTTGCGGCGGTGTAACAACTGTTTTTGATTATCCCGTACAGCACAGCGGTGAAACAATTATGGGACTTATAAATTCAAAGAAAGAGGTTCTTGAAAAAGAGGCCTGTGTTGACTATGCCTTTCATTGTTGTATCACCGACCTTAACGGCGGTGAAATCCTTGATGAAATGGAAACAGCCGTAAAAGAAGGTATTACAAGCTTTAAGTGCTTCTTTGTATATAAAAAGGAACATATGATGGTTGATGATGCAACATTTGTAAGGCTTTTGCTCAGAGCAAAGGAGCTTGGTGCGAAAATCAATCTTCACGCAGAAAATCCCGACCTCATTGATATGAGAACGGAACAGTTTCTTAAAGAGGGCAAAACAAGCGCATGGTATCACTACCTCAGCCGTCCCGAATTTGTTGAGGCAGAGGCCGACAAGAGAGCCGTGCATTGGGCAACACACCTTGACGCTCCTCTTTACATTGTTCATATGGCTGACAAAGAAGGACTTGAGGAATGTATTAAAGCAAAAACAGAGGGACACGAACTCTACATTGAAACCTGTCCGCAGTACCTTGAATTTACCTGTGATGTCTATAAGCGTGAGGACGGCAGAAACTTTGTATGCTCACCGCCTATGAAGGGTAAGGAAAGTCAGGACGCTTTGTGGACAGCAATCAAGTCGGGTATGATTGATACGGTTGCAACAGACCATTGTCCTTTCCAAAGCTACGAAAAAGACTGGGGTAAGGATGATTTTACAAAGATTCCAAACGGCTGTGCAGGTATCGAAAATCTCTATCCTTATATGCTCGATGCGGCAAACAGCGGCAAGATTTCTTTTGAAAGAGCGGTTGAGCTTTGCTCAACAAACCCAGCAAAAATCTTCGGTTGCGACGACAAGGGCTCAATCGAAATCGGTAAGGATGCCGACATCGTGATTTACGATAAGGACAAGGATTTTACAATCAGTGTAAACAATATGCATTCGGACTGTGACCATACTATCTGGGAGGGCAAAAAGCTCCACGGCTATCCCGTTCAGACCTACCTCAGAGGCAGTCTTGTTTATGACAACGGCGACTTTGTGGGAACTCCCGGTAACGGTAAGTATGTAAAACGCAGTACCTCAAAATAATTTATATAAGTTTTGAAAGTAGTTGATGTTTATGGGATACAGAGAAGTTGTTTTAAAAAGTGAAAGCAGCAGATGCCTGCTCTGCGAGGATGCACCTTGTGCAAATGCCTGCAAGAACGGCGTCAGGATTGACCGCATTATCCGCTCCGTTAATTTTGACAACACAGAGGGAGCAAGATATATGCTTGGCGACAATCCGTGTGCGGGTTGCATTGACGGAGCCTGTATGCAGGCTTGCAACAGAGCAAAGTTTGATTCGCCCGTTAATATCAACAAGATTACGGATATTGTTTCAAGAAAAGAATTTGTTCCCGAATATGATGCGGATCTCACCACTGATTTGTGCGGAGTAAAGTGTGAAAACCCGTTCTTTCTGTCATCATCGGTTGTCGGCAGTAACTACGAAATGGTTGCCAAGGCGTTTGATGAAGGCTGGGCAGGAGTTGCATTCAAGACAATCGGAATGTTTACCCCGAACGAGGTTTCACCACGATTTGCAGAACTTGACAAGGAAGATACCGCATTTGTGGGCTTTAAGAATATTGAACAGATTTCTACATATTCTCTTGAAGAAAACCTTTCCTTTTTCAGGGAATTAAAGAAAAATTATCCGACAAAGGTCATCATCGCATCTATCATGGGCAGTAATGAAGAAGAATGGAGAAAGCTTGCATCTCTTTGTGAAGATGCGGGGGCTGATGTTATAGAATGTAACTTCAGCTGTCCTCAGATGGTCGGCGAGGGACTCGGCAGTGATGTCGGAATAAATCCCGAACTTGTATATGCCTACACAAAGGCTGTAAGAAAGGGAACAAAGCTTCCGATTCTTGCCAAGATGACGCCGAACATCACCTCAATGATTCCTCCGGCAGTTAAGGCAATGGAGGCAGGCGCAGACGGACTTGCGGCAATCAATACGATTAAAAGTATTATGAATGTCAACCTCGACAATTTTTCAACATCTCCCGATGTTTGCGGAAAATCGTCAGTCGGCGGATATTCGGGCAAGGCTGTAAAGCCGATTGCACTACGATTCATTAACGAGATGAAGAGCGATGAAAGACTGAAGGATGTTCCGATAAGCGGTATGGGCGGTATCGAAACATGGTATGATGCGGCGGAGTTTATTTCACTCGGCTGCTCAACGGTTCAGATTACAACCTCGGTAATGCAGTATGGTTACCGCATTATTGACGATTTAAAGGACGGCTTGAAACGATATATGAAAGCTCACAATTTCAAGTCTGTTTCAGATTTTACAGGTATTGCCGAAAGCAATATCATCCCTGCCGATGACCTTGACAGAAGTTACATATGTTTTCCAAAGTTTGACCGTGAAAGATGTGTCGGCTGCGGAAGATGCTTCGTATCATGTTATGACGGCGGTCATCAGGCAATAAAGATGAATGACAATCAGAAACCCGTTCTCTACGGCAAAAAATGCGTTGGCTGTCATCTTTGCAAGGTTGTTTGCCCCGTGGGCGCAATAAGTTCGGGCAAAAAAGTCAGCAAAACTGCTTTAAATAAGCATTGATATAAAAATATTAAACAGAATTTAATTTATTAAGGATGGTGCAAAGTATATGTTTACATGCAGCAAAGAAAGAATGCAGGATAAAATTTCAACTTTCAGTACATTCGGTGATGCCGGTCACGGCGGAATTACAAGATATTCACTTTCTCCCGAGGCATTACAGGCAAGAGCAGAGTTTGTAAAGAGAATGACAGCAATCGGTGCCGAAATCAAAACAGACGATGTTGCCAATGTTTATGCAACTCTCAAAGGTTCGGATCCGACTCTTCCGGCGATCGTCATGGCTTCACACTGTGACTCTGTTAAGAACGGCGGTAACTATGACGGTATCCTCGGTGTTATGGGTGCAATGGAAGTTCTTGAAACGGTTGCAAACGATAAGATTCCCCACAAGCACAACCTTGTTGCCATGATTTGGACAAACGAAGAGGGTTCTCTTTATCCGCCGGCTATGATGTGTTCGGGCATTGTCTGCAATGATTATCTTCCGGCTGACATTGCAAAGAACTTCAAAAAAGAAAATATGCTTGCATCAAAGTCAATTCTTGATCCGACAAAGACATTCGGTATGGCTCTTGAGGCATCCGGCTATAAGGGTGATGAGGCAAACAGACTTAATCCAAAGGATTACAAGGCAATGTTTGAACTCCACATTGAACAGGGACCGATTCTTGAGGCGGCAGGCAATGATATCGGTGTTGTAACCTGTGTACTCGGTATGGTAAACTACCGTATCAAGGTTTACGGACAGGCTGACCATGCCGGCACAACTCCAATGAAGTATCGTCACGATGCACTCTTCGGCGCCGCAAAGGTTCTTGAATATCTCCACACAGAGCTTGATAAGCTTGATCCCGAACTCGTTTACACAACAGGTGAAATTCTTTGTCATCCTGATGTACATACAGTAATTCCGGATTATGTTGAGTTTTCACTTGACGCCCGTCATGAAGATCCACGAGTAATTGAACAGGTTGTTTCCGTAATCGAGAATATCCCAAAAGAGGTTGAAAAGTGCAAGACAGGCTATGAAATTGCATGGACAAGAGATACTGTTTACTATGACAAGCAGCTTGTTGATTTTGTTCAGGAGGCAGTTGACGAACTCGGTTATTCAAATCAGAAAATCAACTCGGGCGCAGGTCACGATGCACAGTTTGCATCATATATGCTCCCGACAACAATGGTATTCGTTCCCTCAAAGGACGGTCATTCACATTGCGAACCTGAATTTACTTCAACAGAGCTTTGTACAGAGGGTGCGTCAGTACTTCTCAACGCAGTGCTTAAGTGCGATGCTGCTGATTGATAATCAGCTTCGCGGAGGATAAAATATGGACAATTATATAATTACAATTGCTCGCAGTTTTGGCAGCGGAGGCAAGGAAATTGCCTCCCTGCTTTCCGAAAAGCTGGGTATTCCGTGGTATGAAAGACAGATTCTGACAATGGCATCACAGGCAAGCGGAATTGATGAAAGCGAATTCGTTGAGGTTGACGAAAGGCTTCACGGAAGTTATCTTATAAAGTCGCTCACAAAGCTGCCGACGGCAAATGTTCTTCGTCCCGAATCAAGAGCGTTTGTGTCGGATTTGAATTTGTACAATATTCAGGCGGCAATCATAGAAGAGCTTTCCCGCACACAGTCCTGTATCATTGTCGGAAAATGTGCCGATCATATTCTGAGGGATAGGTCAAATGTCCTGAGCGTGTTTGTTGATGCGTATTACGACGACTGCATTTCAAAAATCCGATCAAGAATTTATGTTTCTGAAGAGCGTGCAAAAGATATGAAAAAGCGTACCGACAAGTACCGCACGGCTTATTATAAATACTATACGAGGGGCGAAAACTGGAAAGATACGCTTAACTACGATATGTTTTTGAACACATCAAGGAATTCAACGAATGACTGCGCCGAAATTATTGCAAAGGCTGTTGAGCTTAAATTCGGCAAATAATTTGACGCAGATTAAGAGGTGAGATTTATGGCAGTAACACTCGGTTCACTGTGCGAAAAGGCGGGCTATCTCTACGGTATGCGTGTGATAGCAGGCAAAGAAGGAATGACCAATATCGTGCAATGGGTTCATTCCGTTGAGGATATTGAGGTAAGTGACTTTCTTCACGGAGGAGAGCTTATCTTTTCAACTGGCATTGCAAACAAAGGTCAGGACTGGTTGCTGCCGTTTGTCAAAAATCTCATTGCTAAAAATGTCAGCGGACTTGTTCTTAACATAGGTCCGTACATAAAGGGAATCCCGTCAGAGGTTATCAGCTATTGCAACGAGAAAAAGTTTCCTCTTATGGATATTCCGTGGAAAACCCGAATTGTTGATATTTCACGGGATTTCTGTAATCAGATTATCTCAAATGAACGCAAGGAGGAAACAATAGGCGATACGCTGAAAAATTTCATTTTCTTTCCGGGTGAGTACGAAAAATACTTTCCAGTTCTTGAAAGCAACGGTTTTGACCTTGCAACCGATTATGCAATCATCGGTGTGAAAGCCGATATGGCTGACCATATTTCTTCAAGAAAGCTTGAATCGGCATTTGAACGAACAATTTATTCCTACAAAAAGCACTGGGGCGGTTTTAAGGTGGACAACATGATGTTCTATGTTCTCAATGACTTTTCCGATGATGAAATTGAAATCATAGCCGAAAAAATTCAGTCGGAAAAGGAGAGGTATATAAGCGTCAACAAGCTGTATGTGGCAGTGAGCAAAACAAATAACAAACTGAAATCACTCCCGAAAACATACCAGATTGTTTTAAGAATGTTAAGGCTTGCCGTCCGTGCAGATATGACGCCTATGTTCTATGACCGACTTGAAGTTAAAAAGCTGATTCTTGCGGTTGACGATATTTCGTTGCTTGAAAGTATCTATAACGAAAATCTCAAAAAGCTTGAAGTGTATGACCGTGACAACGGCACGGATTATATGAGTTTTTTAAGACTTTACCTAAAGTATGACGGAAGTGTTCAGAGGGTTGCTCAGGAAACCTTTGTTCACCGCAACACCATAAATTATCAGCTTGCAAAAATCAAAAAGATTCTCGGCAATAACCTCAAAACCTTTGAAGAACGATTCAAAATTATATTAGCCTTTGAAGTTCGTGATGTGCTTTGACCGCCTCCGTCCCCGTCACGATGTTAATACTGAAAATCCCCCGACAGAGAATTTTAACCCTGTCGGGGGATTTTTTATGTGTTTATTGTAGTTGTATTTATTTGAGTAACTGATACTAATTGATATCAATTAGTATCAGTTACTATCAGTCAGAGTTAGCATAAGTAAAAAAGAACCGATACAAAAGTATCGATTCTTCTTTGGTGCGGGTGACATATTTTGTGATAAATCAAAGTTTCAACCTCGCCAATGTGGCTCGTGCATAGCTAAATTATCATCAACGCTCTCCCTAAAAACAGTCCACCGGACTGTTTTTTTACGGTCGCCTTCAAGTCCTGTCCTAATTTTGTTTCATAAAGAAAAAGGGTAGGTAATACAATATTACCTACCTTTTCTTTGGTGCGAATGTTCATATAGGGTTTGGCGAAATACAGTTTACCGATAGTCGAACATCATATTTAAACAATAATCCGCACATTCGTAATTTTACTTTGTTTTTCATATAATGTACTTACTAAAAATCAAGGAGGTTTTAATATGAAAACAATTTTTGAAAATAACGGTGGTACTTATACGCAGGTTGGAGATTATTTATTGCCTAATCTTTCGTTACCGGCAGAAGAAAAAGAAATGAATATCGGTGTATGGGCAATGAGACAGAAACGATATTTGAAGCGAAATCATAAAGTGCGTTACTACAATTTGCTGACAAGCGGTAAGCTCGATTCATATCTTGCTGACACCGAAGAACAAGCTCAAAATCTTTTTTCTCGGTTGGTAAAAGACCTTGCCGAAGAAGAAAATGTTACCGAAGAACTTAAAGTAACAGATATGATGTTATGGGTGCAAAAGATGAACAACATTCGTAATCGAGCAACAGAAATTGTTAATGAACAAGTAATATACAACTAAAAACAAGGCACAACTTACGGAGAAAAAACCGCAGGTTGTGCCTTAATTTTGTTTGCCAAGTTGCAATGCATAATCTTAGCGAGCAGACCATTTGGATATCCAAACGGTAGCTTGCCCGCTTTTTGCACAATCTCAGCAAGCCGTGTATTTGGATAGCAAAACCACCACTTAGACCTATAAGAAATATATTGAATTGTACTGACCGTATGGACAATCAATAAGTTAAATAGAAAATTATTGCAACTCTTTCTTTATTGAGTTTTTTACCTGAACTAATTCTTTATTAAGTTCTGCAATGTATTCTTTACAAACATCTTTATACAATCCTTTTGAATATCCTTCTTGAATTTCTAAGTCTAAATTAATATCGAATTCAATTAACTCTTCTAAAAGCTTTGAAAAAACATCTTTGATTTTAATCTGACAAGAAGAATCGTTCAAATCAATTACATATTTCTCTGAATCGTTTTCATCAAGCAAAAAAACTAACACATCAGTTTCTCCCATAACAGTTAATACTACTTTTACTATTTTATTCTCCACTCGTTTCATATATACTTTTCCTTTCATAAAAAGCTTCTTTGCCGCCTTCAAGTGTATGTAAACTCTCTTTAGTCCAACTTTTTACATCTGTTTCATCTGAAATGTTTTTTAATTTATCATTGAACGGATTACCAATGTAAGTATTGTATTCGCCATTTTGATGAGTTCTAAAAATAGATAAATATGGTAGGGTTCGCACGGCGATATTAGCATTGTGCGTTGCTACGACTATAGTTTTATGTTGCTTTGCAAGAGAAGAAATAATTGGTCTGATATTTGTATCAATAAAAGAATTCCCCATTCCAAGTTCTGGTTCATCTAAAAAATAGGCATCTGCATCTTCTGACAAGGTTCGTTGAAGTAACAGAATACCCTTTTCTCCATTCGATGGCAAGTATTCTTCATTTGATTCTGTCACTATTTGTTTTGACAATCCTAAGAACGATTTTAATGATACTATATTCTCTTCGTTACAAAGGAGAACTAATTCATTAATTTTTGTGGAAATTGACGAAGATTCAAATTCATTTGCAATTTCATTTATCAAATCAACTATTTTATTTAATTTTGTTATGCCAACAGAAAATTCTGCCGTTTTAGAATCTTTGCAAAGAAATCTGTATTTTTTATTGATATAAATAGTCCCTTTTTCTTCTATTGTGCCTAAAATAGTTCGTTCGTTATATTCTGGTTTTGCAAGAACTTTTTTTATAACATTAATATCTCTTAATAAGGACAAACGATTATTTGCAAATTCTCTAAACCCTGTAGATGAAGGTTTTGAAACAGTATCAGAATTTCTATCAGCAATGTTTTTGATTTTTTCCAAACTATAATTTGTTATTTCCGTTGATTTTATGTCAATAATATCTCTTAATAATAATTTATAATTGTTTTGTTCGATTTTCGATATTGATTTGTTTAGACGAGAAATATCATTATCGTCCAAGTACAACTCGCAATTAATACTTTTTAATGTTTTGATTAACTGTTTAATACTCTTTCTATCGGAACTATATAACGTATATCGTTGTGGGTTATCAACCACCAACGCAGTAGAATCAGTAATTTTCATTCTGCTTTTATTCTTGCTGTTATCTTTTGTAGAATACCAATTTATATAGCTTTGAAACATAGTTGGATTGGTATCGTTCCATTCAAAAATTCTTTTTAATTCTTCATCACAACCATTTGCTTCAATTTTTGATAAGTCTCTATCCATATCTTGTGTTTTTAAGAGTGCCTTAAAATCATCGTCTTTTTCAGAACCAATATATTTTTTGCAATTCATTCCATTTGAAAGCATTTGATTATACAGTGATGATAGAATTTCACTTTTTCCAGTTCCTTTTTGACCGAATATTATATTTACGTCTTGATATATTGTGATTGGAATTTTCACAGACTTATGAGGACTTGCAATAAGATTATATGTTTCTCGCTTATTTAACAATGTATTTATAATTGTTTCATCACGTTTGGCTAACATACAAAACTGCTGAAAATTAGCTATGGGTAATCTAAGATCAGCAAATGTGGAAAGTTCATATTGATTCCAATCTTTAACATCACTTCCGATCATAACATTATATCCATAGTTTGCAAAGACACCTAATGTTCTGTTGTCGGAAGTTTCATCAAATACACGAGAAGAGTCATTAACAATATTAAATAAATCTTGCCTATCTTCTTCTGAAATTGCAGGTTTTTTATGGAAATGTGCAATATAAATAACGTCACATTTATTTAAACAATCATATACTTCCTTAATCGTGTGTGTACAAGTTTCTAAATTTTCTCCAGAAAACAATTTGTTTACCGAGTTTGAAAAAGTTTCTACATTTTCAGGATTGGCTATTACAATTAAATGCCAACGAGAATGATTATACTGTTTAATATCAATTTCAACACCAGGCCATAGCTGACAATTTTCTGAGACAGCGTCTTTAAAGTCACAGAATTGTTCTTTATCAAAGGAATTGTGATTTGTAATAGCTACAATTTTCACATCAGCATCAAATATTTTCCTACAGAACAGCTCTTTAGTAACATTTCTTCCTGAACCATCACCACTTTTAATTTGTTTTGTGTGGCAATGAAGGTCAATTTTCATCTAAAATCCCTCCTAATCAGTAATCCATTATGATTTTATATATAGGAAATTAATCGTTTCCAAAAGCAGTTGCAATTCTTTTTACAATTGGCACAACCACTGTGTTCCCACATTGTTTATACATACTTTTCATCGGAATATCGGGAAAATCAAACGATTTAGGAAATCCCTGCAAGGCAAGACATTCTTGCGGTGTAATCGTTCTGATTCCAAAGTTGTCTTTTATAATCGGCACACGATTATACCAAGTCCCCATATTGGCTTTAAGCGTAAAAGAAATACCGTCTTTGCTTTTTTGAATACCGTAATCAGAAAATCTATATATTTGATTTTCGTCCGTTATAGCGGCGTTCATCTTTTGATACTGTACAGAATTCTCATTAAGATAAAAGCTGTCATCTGCTTTTACGCTTCGGTCGATAATATCAAAAATATGCTTTTTCAGCGGCTGTTCCTCCGGAAAGCGAAAACCGTTGCACATCTCATAGTCCTTAAATGCAACTATATATGTTCTTGTTCTGTGTTGCGGTATTCCGTAATTGCAAGCATCCGCAATGAGATATCGTATATAATAATCCCTATCGGAAAGCTCATTGTGTATGCGGTTAAAGGTTTTGCCGTTATCGTGTTCGGTAAGATTAGCGACATTTTCAAGGAAAATAATTTTAGGCTTTTTAACGTCTGCTATTCTCATTATTTCAAAGAAAAGATTACCTCTTTCATCGGCGAAACCTTTTTTGTTACCGCATACCGAGAACGATTGACATGGAAATCCTGCGGCGAGAATATCAAAATCCGGTATATCATCTGCACTGATTTTTCTTATATCACATTCAATCAATACCGTATTGGGAAAATTGTATCTATATGTTTTACAATACAGTAGTGGGTATATTGAGTCAATAAGTAATATTCAAACACCAGTTTTTTATAAAGTCGAATTCATCTTTTAGTGAACCGTCTCGAGATACAATAAAGTCAGCTTCATTATAAATAGAATAAATTTCTTGAAATAGTTTAGTATCTCTGTCAGCATATTCCCACTTGCCTTCAAAATATTGAGGCAAGTAATCAAAAAACTTAATATGGTCGTCTCCCACAGCATTAAGTAAATCATTTACTACATTGCTTGATATTATTTCAATCTCAAAACTGCCATGACCATTATTTGAGTCACCGTTGTAATATATAATATATAATTCGTTTTCACAGCCATGTATTGAATTTTTATCTTCACGATACATAGAAGATAAAAATATAGCATCATTACCTGATTCAGGCGAGATATTATTACTCATTCTCATTACCAATTTTCATATATGCAATCATTATGATATTGTAAATACTCCTTTTGTGGCAAAAACTTCTCTGGCAAATTGATTTTGTGTCCTTTTAAGACATTAAAGAATTTATCAACTGATTCGCCATTACAAATGTCTCTGATTTTATTAGAAACAATTATTTCGTATTTGTCAGATATAGTTATAAAGCCACGGTCAAACGCTTTGTCATATAAAGAATTTAAGCACAGTCCATTTTTGGGATCAGTTTTTTCGTTAGTTGTACTATCTTTCCAAGGCTTAATATGGCTTGCTACTAAAAGTTCTGGGTTTGATAATCCTGTTATACAGCAAGCACCATTGTAAGACGCTAAAACAGCTTGACGAAAAAATTGTTGATGAACTCTTTGCTTTATTAAAGTTTCTTTTTCATATCCATTAGGAATATCTTTGTAGTTGTCCAAAATTTGTTCGCCATTATATTTTGCAATCAATTTTTTACTCTCATATGCCAATTCATCCCATTTTCCATTAAATTCGTAAAAAATTTTCTTGTCGAGTTTACTTGCATTTGAAAGTCCTACTATTCCTTGTTCTTTTAGGCGATTGTCAAAACTTCCGAAGTTACCAATTTTCATATTAACTGCACTAGGAGTGCGACCAATTAAATTGGCTATTTTTATAACTTCGGGGTTGTTTTTAGAGGATGATTTAAATGGAATTTTACAATATAAATCTAAAACAATAATTTCTTCTTCTCTCGTCCATTTATCCATTTCAATACTCTCCAGTTTTTATATATTTGATTAACCTCTAAAATCCTTTTGCCTAAAAAATAATATCCGGTTTACCGAACACTTTTTTGGAATCTTTCTGATAACGCAAACCTCTTGCCCAAAGCTCTTTTCTAAGCATAATCTCAATTTTAGAGTCTTTAGACTTGACTTGGCTCATATTATACGATATTTGCTCTTTGGTTTTATGCATTTGCATTATCCTTGTCTTTAACAAATTCGCACACATCACCTATATTACATTCAAGGGTTTCGCATATCTTCATTAGAATTTCCATACTGACAAATTCATCTTTACTCAGTTTTGCAACGGAATTACTGCTGATATGTGCCTGTTCTCTCAGCTGATATTTTTTCATTTTTTTATCAATCAAAATTTTCCATAATTTGTCATAGCTGACTTTCATAATTGACCTCCTTGCCTGTTGAATCAATTATAACATTCGGAGCAGAAATATTCAACACAATAAGTTTGCGAACACCAATTTTTTGTATTTACAGCCCTAAATATTTATTCAAAATTATAATTTTATTCAATTTCCGATATACGAAACAACCCGAAGGTATTTTTCTATAATAAACTGTTTTCAGCAGGTCTTAGGGAGACCCTAAATAACAAAATTACCGTTTGGATACACAAACGGTCTGCTCGCTAAGATTGAACATTCAATATTGGATTCGCATTACCCATAATCTTTACAATTAAAAATCAAGGCACAGCTTACTGTAAGTTTTCGGAGAGAATAGGAAAAACCGTAAAAAGCCGTTAAAAAAAGTTAAAAATCAGAAAAAGCAGTAAACAAGCCGTTTTTTAGGTGTAAAAAGAAATTACACTTTGAAAAAACAGCTTGTTTTTTTATTTAGTGCGAAAACGAAAAAGCCGAGCAAATCACGAAAAATTTGTGAATCTGCTCGGCTTTAATTTTTTAAAAATAACCTTTTAAAAGCGTTTAAAAGGGCTTTAAATCGGCATAAATAGGATTTTAATATACTTTTATCTATACGATTAAAACATTTAAACAATAGGAAGTATTTTAATTTTAAAGGGAAGTGACTTCCTATTCCGATGAAATCTATACTTTTAACATATTGACCTTTTTAATGTTGAAAAAATCAGACAAGTTGAGTTATGTAAAAAAATACAATTAAATGAATATTTTTACATATTAAGTGTACCAAGCACCTTACCTACACAACGAACATCATCAAATCCGTGTAAAGGTATAGGCTTATAGGCTGGATTAAGTGAAACAAGCTCCTTTTTTCCTAATTTTTTAATATACGATTCACCGTTAAGTACGAAAACCCCGATTTCACCTTCGAATACACTTGATGTTTGTTTTACAAGCACAGTTTCACCGTTTGAAAACTTCGGTTGCATACTATCACCTGATATTTTTAACGCAAAATCAGCCGAAGTGGTCAGATCATTTCGTGGGACAGTAAGCCATTCGGCTACAATATCATCACCAAGCCATGAACCAGTGCCTGCTGAAACCGGAGTTTCATAAAAGGGAATTACAATTGTACCTTCAACAATCGGCTTTTGCTCAGGTGTAATAAGGCTCACAACTCTTTTTAACACGGCAACTTCACCGTTAATAAACCTCTTATTATGGTAACTATAATCAAATATCATTTTGGAATCCATTGCTGTGCGGAAATCATCAACATATCTTTCAATTCTTCCTATAAGCTCAGTTACCGCAGTAAATACATACTGTTTATCTTTAGCAAACAAGGCATCATTATATTGAATCCTTCTTAAAGCATATAAAACAGAATGAATTATGTCTAAGCTATGTTCATCCAGTTCTTTACACATCTTTTCAAAATTAAACATACATAAACTATGACCGTCAAGAGTCCCTTCTCCGTGTTCGGTATCAAGTATGTCATCTTCGTTTGTTTCATTTCTGCCAATTAGGACATCAACACTCACTTTAAAATAATCAGCCATTTTAATGAGTGTTTTTATATCAGGTTCTCTTTTTCCAGCTTCATAAAGAGAGATTGTACTTTCTGAAAGACCAAGAATTTTTCCTAATTCTTTCATTGATAATTTGTGTTCTTTTCGTAATTCTTTTAGTTTAGTCATAAGCTCAGCCCCTATTGTTATTATTATAAACTTTACTATTAGTAAAGTAAATTAAACTTTGCAAAATGTCAAGAAAAAACTTGACAAATAGTAAATAAAGGCGTATTATATACTTGAAACTTGACAATATGCAAAGTTGAGGACGGTGATTAAATGAAAAAGCGTGTTTATCTCATTGATTTGAGAAATAAAAAGGGGCTAACTCAATTAGATATATCTAAAAGTATGGGAATATCTGAGAGTTACTACAATCTTATTGAACAGGGACAAAGACAAAAGAATATGAACATCGCTATTTTATATGGTCTTTCTAAAGCATTAAAGGTATCAGTAAACACACTGGTAGATAAGGAAATAAATTTTGCAAGAAAAGGAGATTGATTATGATAGGCAAAACAATTAACCGATACAAAATAATCGGCAACATAAACAACCGTGTTGTTATGGCTCACAACCCAAATGCAGTTGAGCCTTGGGTTGTATGGTGGCTTGACAAAGACGGAGATCCTTACAGCGGCAGTTACTTTGCAAGCAGAAATGCCGCTGCCAAAGAATTTATGGAGAGAGCATTTTGTGTAATAAAGTGAACCCTCGCTGTAAAGGGTGCGGACACCGCAGACCATTAAACCATAGTAACAACAAAGGCTATTGGATTTGTTACTACATTCTTGATACGGGACAGCCACGAGATTGCACAGTTGAAGAATGTACGCACTACACAAATAAGGAATGTCACATTAAGGAGGATAATTATGAGTGACATTTTAGAAAAACTACACAGAGAAGCGAGATACGCTTTGAACAGTCATTCTCTTAACTTAACATACCAAACATATGGAAAAGCCGAAATGGCTTATAAGCTGAAAGCAATTACTTGGGATGAGTTTTCAGAACTTAATACTATTTTAGTGAGAAATGGTATTAACAATCCGGCCGCTCAACTCAGTTAAAGCCGAAACCGCCGCAAGGCGGTCAGCAGGAAATGACCTCCCTGCTCTGATGATGGCAGGTCAAAAGGATGTGATTTTTTGATTTATCTTAATGTTAAGGAAGTTGCTGGGATAAAAGGTTGCTCTGAACGATATGTAAAAATGCTCATAAACAATGGAAGTCTTCAGGGTGATGAAACAATAAACCAAAACAACCGCAAAAAATATTTGATACCTTTAAATGAACTATCCCACTCGGAACAGCTTAAATACTACAAATCGCACGCAATAGCAATTCCTGAGGATTTGCTCCCCGAACGCAAGACGGAGCGACCCCACAAGGAATTTGATGAATTTTCGGCGGTACAGCGTGAAGAGATTGCCGAATGGATAAGGATACTTAATGCTTGGGATGAGTATTGTGCAACATCAAAGTTACAGAAAGTACCTGCAACCGAAAAATTTGTACAACTGCAAAAGGTCGCTAATCCCGACCTTAACATATCGAAGGGAATTTTGTACCGGAAAAAAAAGGCTTTAAAAGCCGATGATCTTGCAGGACTGCTTGACAATCGTGGAAGTTGGAAAAAAGGTACATCGTCAATTCCTGAAGAAGTGTGGCAATGCTTTTTAAGTTTTTATCTTGATGAGGCACAGCACCCTATACAGGCGTGCTATGAATACACCGAAATGTGGATTAAGCGAGAAGCTCCACAGCTGTTACCTCTCCCTGCTTATGCATCGTTTTACAGGAAAGTACAAACGGCAATACCTAAGCCTGTTGAAATTATGGGACGGCAAGGTATGAAAGCCTTTAGGGACAGGTGTGCTCCGTACATACGCAGGACATACGAAGGAATGGCGTCAAACGAATGGTGGATTGCAGATAACCACACATTTGATGTGCAGACAAAGGGCGAAAACGGAAGTATCCACAGGCTTTATCTTACAGCGTTTTTTGATGCTCGTTCGGGTATTTTTACAGGTTGCTATGTAACCGATGCACCGTCATCGCAAGCTACATTGATAGCTCTACGAAAGGGCATAGTTAAGTACGGCATACCCGAAAACATATATGTAGATAACGGTCGAGAGTTTCTGACATTCGATGTCGGCGGACTTGGTCACAGATTAAAAAAGAGTCAAAAGGACAAGTTTGCACCGCCTCCCGTCTTTGAACGGCTGGGCATTAAAATGACAAATGCTATCGTACGAAATGCGAAGGCAAAGATCATTGAAAGACGATTTCGAGATGTTAAAGACCGACTTTCAAGACTGTTTCCGACTTATACAGGCGGTAATGTAGTCGAACGACCGGAAAGACTTAAAAAGGTAATCAAGGACACCGACAACATACCCACGGATTATGAATTCACTCAGGCAGTTGAGGACATTTTAACCTACTATATGAATGAAAAACCATATAGCGGAGCGGTAAGCTCAGACAGCGGTAAAAGCCGAATGCAGGTTTACAGAGAACAACTTAAAGAAAAACGAGTCGCCGCAGAACTTGACCTCAACTTGATGTTAATGAGAAGCACAAGAAGTCAGAAAGTCGGCAGGCGTGGCGTACATCTTACTGTAGCAGGAGAAAAAATCGACTACTACAACGATGATCTCATCTTGAACCATTTCGGCGAATCGGTTTACTGTCGATATGATCCTGAGGATATATCCAAAGTCAGAATATATGACCTTGATGATAACTATATAATGACCGCTCCAACGGACAATGAAGCAGTCCTTGCATATGGAGCATCTAAAGATGCGGTTGCGCAGGCATTGCGTAAAGTTAAGAGCCTTGAAAAACTCACCAAACAGGAACTCAAGGCAAGTCAGATTACCGCATTTGGCAAAGAAACAGCACTCAATCTTGTGCTTGCAACCGCTGAGGAAAACAAAGCAAATGCCGAAGAAATCAATCCGAAGGTTATATCAGTACACCGTGCCGATGAAACGGCAGAGCAGTTGCCTATGGCAGTTGGTCAGTCGAATATCGTAACGATAGATAAGGCAAAAATGATAAGAAATCTTGAACAACGACAGAAGGAGGAATAAATAATGTCAGCCAACCCTGAATTACAGGAGAAATTAAGGAACTTTATTGAAGAATGTGGCTCTCAAACCAAAGCCGCAAAAGCTCTCGGAAAGTCAGCAGCGACTTTGTCAACCTACTTGAACAACCGTTATAACGGTAATTTAAGTGATTTTGAAAAGTTTTTAACAGAGACTTTTGAAACAAAAGCCGCTGCAGAGAATCTCAAATCAGCTCAGGTGCTCAACAGCTACAAGCCTACAAGTATAAGCACGGAAGTTTATGACACGATACGCTTGTGTCATCTCAAGGGCGGTCTTGCCATAGAGTGTGGCGATGCAGGTATCGGCAAAACAATGGCTTGTAAAAAGTATGCAGAAGATTATCCTGCAACAGCAATTTATGTGTCCGTAAACCCCTGTTTAGTAACTTTGAGTGCCTTTTTAAAACTGCTTTGCAGAACACAGAAAATCACCGCAACAGGTCGCAAAGATGAAATGTGGTTAAGACTTGCAGATAGCTTTGAAGGTGAACGCAAGGTACTCATCATTGATGAGGCACAGCATCTGCCGATTAAAACCATTGAGGCTATCAGAGCTTTTTTTGATAGCAACCCACAGCTTGGCATTTGCCTTGTCGGAAACATTGAAACCGTTACAAATACCGGCAAAAGCAAAGAAGCGTTTGCTCAGATCCGAAACCGTACAAAACTTACCGAAGTAAGGCATACATCAGCAATTAAAAACAGCGATATTGAGTTATTGTTTCCAGCTATAAAAGATGATGAAAGGGCGGTTAAACTATTACTTGGTGTCGCAAGGACGGAACAGGGTATCAGAGGAGCAAGCAATGTATTTGGTAACGCTGTGGATAACGGAAATATCACCTATGAGGGCTTAATAGCAATGGCAAAAGCTATGCGTATCAAGGTGTTTTAAACAATATTTGGAGGGATTTAAAATGTCGTTAAGAAAAATCGTGTTACTGCTCGCCGCAGGGTTCAGCACGGGAGTAGTAATGACTGCCGCATTCGGTCATGCAAGGAGCTTTACAGCAGGCGGAGAAATTTGCTTTGTGCCTATGGTGCTACTGCTTGTGTGGGTAGGTTGGATGCTCCGTGACGAAAGCCGAAAGGTAAAAAAGAGTAAAAGGAGGGGCAACAATGACCGCAGAAGAGTGGAAAAAGGTTGACGAAGCACTTACATCTGTATGGAGTCCGTATGTACATCTCAAAATTGACGGATACAAAGTATCTCTGAACCTCACTCAAAAATCACGATTTCAAAATGCTATCGTATTTTATATCAACGATGAATTTCGTGGCAAGTGGCTTATGGAGGACTGCGAAGAACGCAGGAGATTTTGTTGCTGTAAAAAACAGTCGATAGTTACCGAAAAAGATTGCAAACTTTACGGAGCTCGTAGTAAGAAAGCTAAGCAAGAGCTTAAAGACAAGTTTAGCTATAATGTGTATTTACCATATTGGACAAACTTTGAAAAAATGAAAAAACATTTTATTGCTAACAATGAAAGCATTGAACTTTATTAAATTTTGGAGGGATAAAAATGGAAGATTACACAGTAGTTGTTGAAGGTGAAGTAGTAAAAAAAGCCGGAAAAACCGCAATTGATAGATTTTGCGAAAATGCCAAGGGAAAATTATCCACAAGAAATACAATCATCATGCTTGTTACAAACGATGATGGTTCAAAAGAAATTTTGATAAAAGGTTTGCCTATAAATGTTATAAGTGAGATTGCACAGATTGCGGTTACTCAACTTGATAACATCAAAAGTAAAACCAATGTAAAGACATCTGATGCTTATTATTACGGTTTTCTTAAAACGGTTGAAAAGTTTTATTCCGAGCGGAGATAATCCGCTCACCTTAATGCAACTTCCGACAACGGGAACGGTCACAAGTCCGTGTAAATGCAGAGTGAGGATAGGCAATATTAAGCAATATATATTGAACAGGAGGTCAATTATGAAAACATCAAAGAGAATTTGTAAAAACGGCTCTATTACTCTGCCAAAGCAGATAAGAGGCGAAGCAGGATTGTTTCCGGGCAATGCTGTTGATATTGAAACAAGTACAGACGGCACTGTTACAATTAAACCGTCTGCTCCCTGTTGTCGCTTTTGCGGTACAGTTGAAAATGTAATCATTGCAGATAATGTTATCATCTGCCGCAAATGTGCCGAAAAATTACTTGCAAAGGTGGATAAAACAAATGACTGATTTAAAAAAGCAGATTGATGAGCTTGCAGGCATAAAAGCAGATATGAGCAAACTCAAAGCACGCAAGGACAAGCTCGAAGCAGAGATTATTATGCAGTGCTCGGAAGACCTTGAAAACACCAAATATAAGAGTGTCCATTACGCAGGCACAGAATCTGAACTTACTGCGGTTACTTCTGAGTCGCTCAAAGTTACATACAATTCTTTCCTGCTCTCCATTTTTGGTAAAGCGTATAAAGATGCAGTTACCGAAAAGACAGAATATTCTCTCTCTGCTCCGGCAAAGAGAATGCTCATCGGACTTTGGAAAGGAAATTTTGTAAGATGCACAATCAAAGAGGTCATTGAGCAGATGAACGGTGTGTCTGAGGACGAACGCAAACAGCTTATTAAGAAGTGTAAAGGCATTAACTATGACAAGGATGTAAACAACATTTTGAAGTTTACAAACATCTCGGAAGATGATGCCAGAGAGTATGCTTACCTTATTTCGGAGGCGGCAGTATGGCAGGATTTCAAAAATCTGCTCACCGTTAACGGAATGGATGAAAGCCATATTGACGATATCCTAATGAAGATACAGAGCAGTTTTGTGGTTGAGGACAGCACAAAGATATCTTTAAGCTGAGGTGATTGATTTGTTAAAGCCACAGCAGACACAAAGAATATACGCAATGGCGGCACGGCTCGGGGTATTAGAATCAGGCAACAAAAACGATATGCTGCACACGATTGTTTATCGTCTTACTCAAAAGGAAAGCATACGCAGTCTTGATGAGAATGAGTATAAAACGGTTGTATCTGAGCTTGCCGAGAGGCTTAAATTGCAGAATCTTACAGAGCCGCCGAAACCGTACAAAAAGAAAAAATACGAGGACAGCGGCAGAGGCAAAATGACAGACGGTCAACGCAGAAAGGTTTGGCAGTTGATGTATCAGCTCGAAAAATATGACACAGAGCCTACCACAGCAAAGCTCGGTGACAGGCTCTGTGGCATCATCAAAAAAGAGCTGAAAATTGACTGTACATCAAAGCAGCCTTTTAGGTGGCTGACATATAATCAGGGTGTAACCTTGATTGAAAAACTTAAAAAGTACATTGACAGTGCTCAAAGGAGGAAGGCTGGTGAAAATCAATCTTGATGATTTGGTAGGTACACAACGGGATATAGCGGAGATAATAGGAATTGAAAGCTATATTAAACTCTGTCAAACATTTGGTGGAGATACAATATATATCCAAAAATACAGCGAGTTACAAAAACTTGAACGCAATGCTGAAATCAAGGCGAAGTACAATGGATACAACAGCAGTCAGCTCGCAAGAGAGTATGATTTGTCTGAAAGGTATGTAAGAATCATATGCTCAAACGGTAATCTTGACGGTCAGTTAAGTATTTTTGATGATATAGGTTAATGAAGAAAAAATAGGATATTCTTCCTCTACGGGAGTACGGATTTATAAGGTATTATTAAGTTACAGACTTAATGATACCTTATTTTTTTGGAGTAATTTATTATGAACTTTGCGGCAGACACTTGGTGGCTCTTCGGTCTTATCATTTCGGGAGCTATAGCTATTATCAGCTTTTTTCTCAAAAGAACAATTAACGAAGCGGATAGACACGACAAGGAAATCAAAGAAATTCAGCTGTCCTATGTAACAAAAGGCGAACTGAAAGATGTTAAAACCGATGTCAACAAATCTATCAGCAAGTTACAAACTGATGTTGAGCAAATCAAGGACACTTGTCTTACAAAGAAGGATTACTACAACTCTATCAACGAAGTTAAGGACGAAATAAAGACACAAAACAAGCTCATTTTGGAGCTTTTAAGAGGAGGTAATAATAATGACTAACGATGCTGAGGCATATATGCAGAAAATCAAGGCAAGAAACTTTGTTCAGAACAACGGACAGATTTTGAGAACTATCAACATACTTCATGTGAATTATGAAAAACTGTCCGATGTTAAGTACGCAATCGGGAATGTATCAGAACATGACTTTTTGTCATCGGTTAATTACCTCTTTTTGTCGGAGTATATTTTACTTCGCAATATCAAAACAAAAGAGCCTGCCGACATTGCAGATGTGCCGTATGAAGAACTTGAGGCAAAACTCTCATCAAAGGGCATTAAGCTCCTCGAAGGCTCCGTTACTGATAACTCGGTTGAGGTGTGATTGTGAGCAGAAACAACCGCAGAGCTTGCGGAAAAATTGACAAACTGCCCTCTGACCTCAAGGACACCGTAGATCAGATGCTTGTAAGCGGACAGACATATCGTGAGATTGTAGCTTATCTTGCGGAAAACGGCGAACAGTTGTCGCAGGCGGCAGTCAGCCGTTACGCATCACGCTTTTTGGCGAACGCACAGCAGTTACGAATTGCACAGGAAAATTTCAGAATGATACTCACCGAAACCGAGCGTTATCCTGAAATTGACCCTGCAGAGGCTATTTTGAGAATGGCATCACAAAAGGTTTTTGATGCCATATCAAAACTTGACGAAGGACAGTTTGACGAGGTGTCTGCTGATGATTTGTTAAGACAAGCAACCGCTCTTGCAAGGGCTGTTACTTATAAGCGTAAAACCGACACGGATGTTAAGTCAGACAAGCAGATTGCTCTCGAAGAAAATCAGAGCTTGCTTTATGACACTATCAAAAAGAGTAATCCACGGCTCTACAACGAGCTTATGGACGAAATCAACAAGCTCAAAGCAAAGGAGCAAGGATGATGAACATCAAGTGGTATGTTTTGTATGTAAACACAGGACAAGAACATGCTGTTGCGGAACAGCTCCGACATCGTGGTTATGATGCTATTGTGCCGGTCGAAAACAAACTGATCCGCTCAAAAGGCAAGTGGACAACCCAACCGCATATACTTTTTGACGGCTATGTATTTGTCCGTATGGACTATGAGTGGTCAAGATATTATGTATTCAAAGGTATTCCACACATTATCAGATTACTCGGCGGCGGTACAAGTCCTATTCCTCTAACTGACAAAGAGTCTGAATTTATTCTGACTTTAAGCGAACTTTTGAAAACTCCCTCGGTGCTTAAATTCACTGATGACGGCTACGAAACAGTCAGCGGATTTTTGGCTGAGAATAAAGATAAAATTGTGAAAGTACAGAAACGATACAAGAAAGCAACGGTCAAAATTACCCTTGCAGGTGAGCCGACTGAGCTTACAGTATCGTTTACCGAACAAATGCCCGAACAGACAGCGGATTGATTCGTCTCTGCTTGATGTGACACGGCTGACATACAGCAAAGCTACCGATAACCTCAAGTTAGCGGATGGCGGAGCTATACCCAAGTTAAAAACAGCGGTTTGCCCATGGAACAATCCCTCCGAAATTGTGATAACGGCTGACATTAAAATTTAACGCAAACCGCTGTTTTTATATATATTAAAATGCTTTTAAACACCTTTTAACGGGTGTTTATTTTTATGTCAAAAAAACGGAAAGAAGGTGCAAAATGAATAAGCTGTCAAAACTTGAACAACTGCTCAAAGAAACAAACACGAAGCAGGAATTTAATATTGTTGAAGATTTAAAGTCACTTGCTCTGTCCTATGGAGTTGTTAAGTCAAGAGAGTTCAGAAAGAAATTAAATGCTCTTATTACGAAATATGAAAACGACGAACTGACGGCAATTCGGCAGGCACTTATAAATAAATGTCGAAACGGCGACACACAGGCTATCAAGTTGTATGCAGATTACTTTAAGCCTGAAACAGTAACAACCGTTGATGATGGATTGATTGAGGCACTTGAAGGTGCAGGCAAGGAGGCTTTTAAAGATGAAATTTAAGCCTTTTTCGAGAAAACAGCTAAAAGTACTTAGCTGGTGGAAAGTTGACGGGATAAAGGATAAATACGATGCAGTTATTGCAGACGGTTCTGTCCGTTCGGGCAAAACTGTTAGTATGAGCATATCTTTTATTTTTTGGGCAATGGCAACATTTGCCGATTGTAACTTTGCTGTATGCGGTAAAACCGTAGGCTCTTGCAGGCGAAATGTCATTAAACCACTTATAAATATGCTTAAACATCGCTATGACATCAAAGACAAGCGGTCGGAAAACTTGCTGATAATCAGCAAAGACGGCAAATCTAACACATTTTACATTTTCGGCGGTAAAGACGAAAGCTCGCAGGACTTGATTCAGGGTGTTACGCTTGCAGGCGTCCTCTTCGATGAGGTTGCTCTGATGCCGAGGTCATTTGTTGAGCAGGCTCTTGCCCGTTGCTCTGTTGAGGGTGCAAGGTTTTGGTTTAACTGCAACCCCGATAACCCTAACCATTGGTTTTACCGTGAGTGGGTTTTAAAGGCTGAGGATAAGCACGCTTTGCGACTTAAATTTTTAATGGACGATAACCTATCATTATCTGACAAGGTAAAACAGCGGTATTACAGTCTTTACCAAGGCACATTTTACCGCCGCTTTATCCTTGGTGAGTGGGTTATTGCCGAAGGTCTTGTTTACCAAGATTACAATGACCATATTAAGGATAAGTTGTGGAACGGCAATCCCGATGAGCTTGTCGGACGGTGGTATATTTCAATGGACTACGGCACAATTAACCCTTGCTCTATGGGACTGTGGTGCGTGACCGATAACGAGGCTATTAGAGTGGATGAATACTACTACAACAGTCGCAAAGAAGGCTATCAACGCACCGATGAAGAGCATTATGCAGAGCTTGAAAAGCTCGCAGGTGACCGATATATAGAGCGTGTGATAATTGACCCGTCCGCCGCATCATTTAAAGCTACAATCAAAAGACACGACAAGTTTTTTGTTAAGTCAGCAAAAAACGATGTTATAAACGGTATCCGAACTACAAGCCAAATGCTGACCGACGGCAGAATTAAAATCGGCGTTAAGTGCAAGGCTTCGCAGGAGGAATTTGGAATGTACCGCTGGGATGATAAAGCCGAGGTTGACAAGGTTGTAAAAGAAAATGACCACGCAATGGACGATATACGCTATTTTGCTTATACAGTCCTAAAGCGTGAATTTAAATACAAGGAGGTGAGCAGTTGAAAGGGCGTGCTAAATATGTGTTTTTAAGTTGGTTAAGGAGTATTGTAAACAAACTTGACCCCGAAAACGCTACGAGCAATTATCAATTTGATAATATGGAAGAGGCTATGGAAGTATGGCTTGAAATATATGCCGATGAGCCGTCTTGGAGCAAAGATTGCCACAACAAGACACTTAACCTCGGTGCAACGATAGCGTCCGAATTTGCACGGTTAATTATGATTGAATTTGAGAGCGAAATAACGGGTTCAGAGCGTGCGGATTATTTACAAGAACAGTACGAAAGATTGCTTGAACAGCTCAGAGTAAGGCTTGAGGCAGGTTGTGCGGTCGGCGGCATAATGTTTAAACCGTATGTTCGTAATGGTGTAATCCTCCCCGATTGCATCACGCAGGACAAGTTTATCCCTCTTAATTACAGCAACGGCATAATAACCGCTGCCGTGTTTTTTAATCAAGAGGTCAAAGGCAAGAACTATTACACAAGAGTTGAAAAGCAGACTTACAGCTACGAAAACAAATCACACACAATTGAAAGTCACTTTTTTGTTTCATCCACTCCCGACAACATCGGGGCGGAAATAAATCCTGAAAATCTTGACAGCGATATGTGGTCGAGAATAGACCCTTACATTGTAATCAACGATGTTGACCGTCCTTTGTTTGCTTTTTGGTCTGTACCTTTCGCAAACCATATTGAAAGCGACAGTCCTCTCGGCGTGTCGGTTTACAGCCGAGCTGTTAAGCTGCTTAATGAAGCTGACTTGCAATGGGATAGATACTTATGGGAATTTGAGGGTGGTGAACTTGCTGTTGATGCCGGCGAAGAAGTCCTTCGACAGCGACCGGGCGAAGATACGCTCGGAACACCGTCAACCCGTGATAGATTGTTTCGCAAATTTAACATTGATGCAGACGATAACAAAGATAAGTCTTTTTATGAAGTTTTTAACCCGACTTTGCGTGATGATAACTACTCAAATGGACTAAACGAAATAAAAAGACAGATTGAGTTTAACTGCTCCCTTGCTTACGGCACATTGTCAAACCCACAAAATGTAGATAAGACAGCGGAAGAAATCAAAGCATCAAAACAGCGTAGCTATACAGCTGTGTCTGATATGCAGCACTCGCTTGAGGCTATACTTGAGGACTACATATATGCGTGCAATGCTATGGCTGATGCCTGTAATCTTGCTCCAAGCGGAGAGTACGAAGTTAGCTTTAATTGGGGCGACGGCGTGCTTGAAGATAAGGACAAAGAGCAGGCTATACAGCTCAATGAGGTCAACAGCGGTATCCGCAAAAAGACCGATTATCTCAAGTGGCGTTACGGTGTTGATGATAAACAGGCGGCAGAAATGTTGCCCGAAAGCGGTGTGCAAAGTTTTTTTGATGAAGGCGGTGGCTCTTAATGCTCACCCCTGAACAGCTTGCTCATTGTGCCGATGATATCATCAACCTATATTCACAGCTTGAAGAGGAGATTGTCCGTGACATTGCCCGTAGAATTGCAAAAACAGGAACAATGACCGACACAGGTATATGGCAAGCCCAACATATGCAGGAGCTTGGTACTCTGCACTCTGATGTGCTGTCAAGTGTCGCTAAGTATAGTGACAAAACAGAATCAGAACTAAAAAAACTTTTTGAAGATGCAGGTATTACGGCTACGGAGTATGACAACGAGATTTACCGACAAAACGGCTTAAATCCAAAGTCACTCAAGGTGTCTGATGTGCAAATGCAGTTACTTGAGGCAGGCTTTAAGAAAACGCAGGGCAATCTTAGCAATCTTACTCTGACCACAGCTGTGTCATCGCAAACGAGCTTTATCAACGCTTGCAGTCTTGCCGAGTTAAAAGCATCAAGCGGTGCGTTTACTCCGCAACAGGCAATTGCCGATGCAATTAAACAGGTAGCTCAAGACGGAGCGTTTGTAATCTATCCCTCCGGTCATCGTGACCGACTTGATGTTGCTGTACGGCGTAATGTTATGACCGGTATAGGTCAAACCACAGGTCAGATATGCCTCGCCAATGCACAGGAGCTTGGCTGTGACCTTATGGAAATTACCGCTCACGCAGGAGCAAGACCGAGCCACTCGGCTTGGCAGGGACAGATTGTAAGCCTGAGCGGTCAAAGAGGTTACTTGTCCTTATCTGATATTGGTTACGGCACAGGTGACGGATTCAAAGGCTGGAACTGCCGGCACGATTGGTATCCGTACTTTGAGGGTAGTAGTCGAATGTACTCGGCAAAAGACCTCGAAGAACTGAATGCTAAAAACATTGAATATCCCGACGGCTCAATGCACACGCTATACGAGGCAGAACAACAGCAAAGAGCTTTTGAACGCAAAATCAGGGCAACCAAAAGAATACTTGCCGCTTGTGATGAGGCTTTGAATAACCTCTCTGATGAAGAGCTGTTACAAAAGTTAGAAAAAAATTTCAGTCATTATTCCGTTAAGATGAAACGGCAGGAGTCAGAACTGAATAGCTTTTGTAATAAGACGGGATTACTCAAAGATAATTCACGCTCTCAGGCTTACGGATTTGGCAGAAGTACGGCTCAAAAAGCGGTGTGGAGAAATAAAAAGCAAAAGATTAGTGCGGCGGCAAATAGTGCTATTAGAAATACAGGCAGGGTTTTGAAGTTTAATAGCAAAGCAAGTTTTCGTATTAATATTGATGGATATGATCAAGCTATAATTGATGGATTATCTTCTGCGAGTAAAAAAGTTGCTGAATTAGGTTCAAAAAATGGTTTAGAGCATATGATACTGGTTGATTTATCAAATGGAGTATATGCTTATTCGGAGGAAGGAAACAGTTTTTCTGTTGGATTTGACGAATTTAGAAAATTTATCAAGGAACATCCAAATCAGAAATTTGCTTTTGTACATAATCATAATACTGATGGGTATTTTTCTGAAACCGACATGAGAACACTTTTGACAACAGATAATATAGAAATGTTTGTTGCGGTTCGTATTGACGGTATCATATATGTTGCTGAAAAAACACAAGCTGCTCCCAATTACGCTCTATTTGACAGACTATTTCCTGATGAAATTTCGGAGTTGAATTTGCAATATAAGAATGGTATAATAACGGCAGGTGAACGAACAAGAAAACGAGAAGAAATTATTGTTGATGGATTGCTTAAAAAGTTTACGAAGGGATTGATTGAAATTGAGTAATAATTGGGCTACAGGTACATTGAAAGAAGCTCCATATTGGAGAGAGAATATGTCACCAGAAGAGTATGAAATTGAAAGAGATTATTTTAATGATCATCTTGAAGATTTTTATAAAGGTACTTATGTACCGCTTTGGAAACAAAAGTTAGCTTAAATTTGACTATATTGGTTTTTACTGCCAAAAGGTAAAGTTATATAGTCGATTTGAATAAAACAGAATTAAACGAATTTAAACGGGTATTAAAGGGGTGTTTAGAACATCCCTTTTACTTTTACCCTTATTTTTATGATTAGAAGGTGTTTTTATGGCTAAATACAGAAAAAAGCCCATTGTGGTAGAGGCAGAACGCACGGATAAAACAGTTGTAATACACGCCCGTGAGGGTGATATGACAGCAAGTCCGGGCGATTACATTATCACCGGCATAAACGGCGATAAATATCCTTGCAAACCCGACACATTTGAAAGAATATACGAACCAGTAGAATAAAACAGGTTATAAGCTCCCGAATTTCGGGGGCTTTTAATATTGCTCAAATATCTGAGCATACACACAATTGCTAATAAATTGAAAGGAGCAAACAAATGGACTTAATGGAAATTTTAAAAGCCCTGTTTGGCGGCGAAGCATTGACATTTGAACAGTTTGCAGAAAAGGTAAACAATGCGGCAGATGTTAAGCTCGGCAACCTTGCAGGCGGTCAGTATGTCGAAAAGGACAAGTATGATGATGTGTCAAAACAGCTCAAAACTGCAAACGCTAATCTTGAAGGTTATGACCCCGATTGGCAGAACAAGGTTAAGCAGGCACAGCTTGACGGCGACAAAAAGCTCAATGACTACAAGTTTGAGCAGGCGGTTGAATCTGCCATCAATAACGCAGGTGCGGCTGACCTCGTGTCGGTAAAGGCTAACATTGATATGTCAAAGGTGTCTCAGGCTGAGGACGGCAGTATCACAGGACTTGACGAACAGCTTGCTGAACTCAAACAGTCAAAGCCGTTTTTGTTTAAAAAAGCAGAAGAATCCAAGAAGAAACTTGACCTCGGCGGACCCACGGGCGGTGCGAAAGCAAAGTCCGGCTCAAACCTCAAGTCTGCCGTTGAAGACTATTACAAGAAATAAGGAGGACACAAAATGCCTATTACATTAGCAGAAGCAAGTGTCGGCAGAGCCGACAAGGTGACACAGGAGGTTATTGATACTCTCCGCCGTGGCTCACAGTTTATGGATGAGCTTCCTTTTGATGATGCCGTATCACCGGGCGTTGGAGGCTCAACTCTCACCTACGGTTACTTACAGCTCCAGACACCGTCAACAGCGGCAGGCAGAGAAATTAACAGCGAATACACAGCCAATGAGGCAAAGAAAGTTAAGAAAACCGTTGATCTTAAAATCTTCGGCGGTGCAAGCGAGGTTGACCGTGTTATTCAGGAGGCAACAACAAACGAGATTGCTTTCCAGCTTGAGCAGAAAACTCTTGCCACAAGAAACCATTTCCAGAATTGCTGCATCAACGGCTCAAAGACCGATAAATCGGTTGACTTTGACGGTCTTTCAACTCTGCTCAAGGGTACAAGCACAGAGTACAACGCAGGTTCTGACAAGACAGTAGTTGACCTTTCGACCTCTGCACTTGTTACAAGCAACTATCAGCTTATGATTGATATGCTCAACGAGTTTATCGGCGGTATTGACGGCAAGCCTACTTTTCTGCTCGGCAACAGCAAGATTATTGCTAAGCTCAAAAGCGTTGCTCAGCGTGCAGGATACCTCACAAGAGCCGAGGACGCTTTCGGTAAAACTGCTCAGGGTTATGACGGTATCATTTTTTACGATATGGGTAACTACTTTGACGGTTCAAAGACTGTGCCTTGCGTGCCGATTTACGAAACAGGGGCATCAAGCTCAAAGATAACAGGTCTTACCGACCTTTATGCGGTACAGCTTGGTCTTGATGCTTTCCACGGTGTTTCCCTCAGCGGTTCGTCAATCATCAAAACATATATGCCTGACCTTACTGCCCCCGGTGCGGTTAAAAAGGCTGAGGTTGAAATGGTTGCCGCTGTTGCTCTCAAAAACACAACAAAGTGCGGTGTTTTCCGTAACATTAAGGTATCTTAAAAATGTATGCGGATTATGCTTATTACAAGGATTCTTTCGGCGGTACTTTAGCCGCCGAAGAATTTAACCGCTATGCACGCAAGGCGGAACGCTTTTTAAACTATGTTATTATGGGAAAAATTCCCGAAGTGACGGAGCAGGTAAAGAATGCAGTCTGTGCCGCCGCTGAGGCGGTTGCCGAAATTCGTGAAGGTGTGGCAAATATCCCTCAAGGTATTAAGTCCGAATCCACGGACGGTTACAGCGTTACATACAAAGATTACAATGCCGATGAGCTTGCAGACCGTGAGAAAAGAGCAATGTACAAAGCTATCAAACAGGAATTAAGCGGTACTGGTCTTTTATATCAGGGGGTGAGATAATGCTCACAAATAACTCACGCATTACCGTGTTTTGCTCTAAAAAGCAGGGGCGTGAAACCTTTTGGTTTGCAACTGTTTTGGACGGAGTTAATTACCACGGCAGGGATCAGATTATCGTTGCTGACAAAAATGTGTCTGCATCTGATGAGTATGTAATCCGTATCCCTGACAGCGTTTTGCAGTCCTCGCATTATGTTGACCCGTCAACATATAAGTCCTTACCGCTTGATGAGAGTGACAATTGTTACACCCTCAAAAAGGGAGATTATGTAGTTAAAGGCTTGGTTGACCTTGATTTAATTACTGTTAAGGATATCCTTGACGCAGGCGGTCAGCAGATTACGCAAGTCACCGAAAATCTGTCGGCAAGTGCCTTTTCAAAACACATTAAATTGGTGGTTAAATGATTATTAAACTGCTTTTTAATACTACCGAAACTATGCTTAAAGACCGTGGACTTGAGCAAAACGGCAATGTACAAAAGGTCGTGGACAGCGAAGTCCTTCGCCGTTCTACTCCATATGTACCTTTTAAAACCGGCAATCTTATCAAGAGCGGTATTCGTGGCACAAAGATAGGTAGTGGTGAGGTAATGTACGATATTGTATATGCCCATACCAACTACTACCTAAACGCAGGCAAAGGTAAACAAGGTACTGCAAGCGGTGGTCTAAGGGGCAAGTTTTGGTTTGAACGAATGAAAGCAGACCACCTTGATGACATCATTAAAACCGCCAAAGAAAAAAGCGGAGGCAAATAATGGACGAATCAATAATTAAATCATTGTTTAGGTGGTTTGCCGATTGCGATGTATTAGAGGTTGATAATGACCTTAATGTTGACTATCTCGGCGAAGACCCCGAACAGTACAGCATTGAGGTTGTGCCGTGCAAAACTGTACTAAAGCAGTACATTAACAGCTCTGCTAAATGCCAGTACCTCTTTATCTTTGCAAGCCGTGAAAATTACAGTCCTGATGAATCAATCAATATGGCAAATCTTGAATTTTATGAAAGATTACAAGAGTGGATTGCAGAACAGGACTTAAACGGCAAACTGCCGAAATTGCCCGAGGGTTTAACCCCCTTATCTGTTAAGGTGCTGTCATCGGGTTATGCAATCGACAATGACACAAAATCGGCACGCTATCAAATACAGTGCCAGCTTAAATATACTAAAATTGGAGGTAACAAATAATGAGTGAAGTAATCAGACAGAGGCGTATGCAGGCAAATTATCTTGACTGCGGCGGCACAAACAAGTCGCCAAATTTTTCGCTCCTCGGTGTAGGTGCAAAAACTCTTGATGAGTCACCTGCGGCTCAGACTAAGAGCCGTAAGTATGTCTGCGACAAATCTGCAACAAAATCAATCAGTGGCTATGATTGGACAACAGCGTTTGAGGTTGACCAGATCAGAGAGCAGGACGCTATCAATTACATCATCAATATCGGTGAGAAACAGCTTGTGGGAGCTGATGCCGAAACAGATTATGCTATCGTTGACCTTGACCAGCCTGTTGAAGGCGGCAGTAACAAGACCACATATCATGCACGCAAAATCCGTGTTGCAGTCGAGGTGGCAAGTTTTACAAATGATGACGGCGAAATGGGCTGCAGTGGCAATTTCCTTGCAAAAGGAGATCCTGTTGAGGGTACTTTTGACACAGCCACAAAGACATTTACAGCAACTACGGAGGTAGCATAAATATGGTTATTAACGGTGTAAATTTACCTGACATTGATGTTGCCGATGCACTTGCTATGGAGCGTTACGAGCACGCTCACGATAATGTCGCAAAAGCAATGGACGAGTTACAGCCTGATGGCAAACGCCAGTCAGAGCTTATTCGTGCTCAGTGTACTGCAGTCTTTAATTTTTTTAACGAAGTTTTTGGCGAAGGTACAGACAAAAAAGTTTTTGGCGAATCAGTAAATCTTACAACCTGCTTTAATGCTTACGAGGATGTTATCAAGGCTGTTAATGCTCTCGGAACAAAACTCGGCAATATGTATAAAGGCAAAGCAAATGCGATTAACAATCACAGAGGCAAAAAGCATAAGCAGTACAATCATTACAAAAAGACACTTAAACCGGCGACAAAGTAATGAATCTGCTTTGTGACAAAACACCCGATACAATAACCGTGTCGGGTGTAGATTATAAAATCAACACCGACTTTAGAGTGTGGATTAAATTCGAGCTTATCCTCACCGAACAAATTGACGATACACTCTCAGCTGAAATACTTGCAGAAATACAGCGACTTATATTCACCGAGCCTTGCCCGATGAACGAAGAAACCGTTGAGGCTATTTTAAACTTTTATCGTTGCGGTAAACCACCTGAAAAGCATTCAGGCGGTGGCAACGATAAAGCTGTATTTGATTACGATTTTGATGACGGCTATATCTATGCGGCATTTTTAGAGCAGTACGGCATTGACCTCAACGATGCAAATTTGCATTGGTGGAAGTTCAGAGCATTGTTTATGTCATTGCGTGCCGATTGTATGTTTACAAAAATTTTAGGTTATCGCAGTATGCCGATTACCCCTAAAATGTCAACGGCAGACCGCAATTTTTATCAGCGAATGAAAAAACTCTATGCCCTGCCTCTGCCGCTGTCGGTGCAGGAAAAGTATAATGCGATTGAAGAGGCTTTGTTATCAGGAAAATCAGTTGACGAACTTATATAGATTTTGTATAATGTGTATATAAAATTTATTGAGGTGGTACAGCTATGAAAAAGATTCTATCCTTTATAACTATTGCATTGTTAGCATTGACTTGCACAGCCTGTGGAGCTAAAAACGACCCGTCAGGAATCAGCAAAGATGAGTTTGACCAAATAAATATGGGAATGACCATATTTAAAGTTGAAGAAATTGTTGGCGGAAAAGGTACTAAGATATCAGAATCAAAAGACGAAACTGATGATTATTATATAAATACATATGTATATAAATTTGAAGGCGAAACCAGCGGTTACGCTGAGTTTGAATTCACTTCTAAAGTACCGAAAAATGAATTAGATTTAAGTGTTAAAACAAAATTAACAAGTAAAAATCAATATGATTTATCGTAGGTGATAAATTGAAAAACAAACAAAAAATTAAATGCCCTTTTTGCGGTTACGAAATGCCCTTATATTACTTTGACAAATCGTCAAGGTGTAAGGGCATTTTTACATACTGTAAAGGGCGTAACTGTAAAAAGCTATTTGAAATCGTATTAAACGATAAAAAATAATCAGGTCAAGTAGAGCCATTGGATGCCGATGACCTCACAGTAAAGGATGTGAGATATTGGCATACGATGGCTCTATTAAAATTGACACCAAAATTGATACCGGTGGTTTTAGAATAGGTATTGATAAATTAAAAGGACTTGCCAAAACAGGTGTGTCTGCAATAACAACAACGCTTGCCGGTATAGCTACAACTCTTGGAGCAGGAGCAACAGCAGCGGCAACAGTAGGCTCATCTTTTGAGGCGGCAATGTCGAAAGTATCGGCTATCAGCGGTGCAAGCGGTAAAGACTTGCAGAGCCTTACCGACAAAGCCAAAGAAATGGGAGCAAAAACAAAGTTTTCTGCTTCCGAATCAGCCGAGGCTTTACAATATATGGCAATGGCTGGTTGGAATACTAAATCAATGCTTAACGGTATTGACGGTATAATGTCACTTGCCGCCGCAGACGGTCTTGATCTTGCAACAACCTCTGATATCGTCACCGATGCAATTACAGCATTTGGACTTAAAGCTTCTGATAGTACGCACTTTGCCGATGTACTTGCAAAAACCTCAAGTTCTGCAAACACCAATGTTTCAATGCTCGGCGAAAGTTTTAAATATGTAGCACCTTTGGCAGGTGCGATGAATTATAGCGTTGAAGATGTGTCTGTTGCACTCGGACTTATGGCTAATGCAAGTGTTAAGGGCAGTATGGCAGGTACAAGCCTTAAAACAGCCTTATCTAACCTTGCTTCTCCGACTAAAGAAATGCAAAAGGTAATGGATGAGTATAAAATAAGCATGACCGATGCCAACGGCGAAGCATTACCTTTAATTGATGTCATCAAAGAGCTTAGAACAAAGTTTAGCGGTTTATCTGAAACAGAACAAACAGCCGCCGCAAGTACTCTCTTCGGCAAAGAGGCTATGTCGGGTATGCTTGCTATCATCAATGCGAGTGATAAGGATTTTAATACACTTGTAAAAAATATTGATAATGCAGACGGCTCAGCTAAGGCAATGGCTGAAACGATGCAGAACAATCTGCAGGGACAGATTACGATTCTTAAATCAGGACTTGAAGGCTTGGGTATAGAAATATACGAAAGTATGTCCGAACCTCTGACCGATGCCGCAAAAGAGGCTCAGAACTATGTAAGCAGACTTACCGAGGCATTTACCGAAGGCGGATTATCGGAGATGATTGAAGAGGCAGGCTCTATTTTTGGCGAACTTGCAACAAAAGCAGTTGAAGCCGCTCCGAAAATGATTGATGCCGCAATGTCCTTTTTACAGGCATTCGTTAACGGGATTGCAAATAACTCATCAAAACTTGTTAAAGCTGCTATAAACATCGTAAAAACATTGGTTAAAGGCATAAGTGACCGTGCTCCCGATCTACTGTCTGCGGCAAAAAGTATCGTAGATGCTTTAACTAAAAACTTAGTTAAGCTCCTGCCAAAAGAACTGCAAACCCCTGTTAAAGAGGCAATTAACACTATCAAAAAATCCTTTGAAAATGGCGGTCTTAAAAAAGCTATCAATACAGTTAAAACCATATTGATTAACCTCGGCAAAACTATTACTAACATTGCAAAAGTGGTTATACCACCGCTTGCAAAAGCTATTGACTTGATTGCCGACAACCTCAATATACTCTTGCCTATTGTTACTACAGCAATCACGGCGTGGAAAGCTTGGAAAATCATCTCGTCTATCACAGCTCTCGTTAAATCACATGCCGCATCTGTAACAGCGGAGAGCCTTGCCGAAGCTGCATCACTTGGCACTATAACGCTTAAACAAATTGCAGTCGGTGCATTAACAGGTGAGATTACACTTGCCACAGCTGCACAATATGCGTGGAATATGGCAATGTCACTTAATCCTGCCATGCTTATCTTGACAGGTATTACAGCCTTGACAGCCGGTATTATTGCGTTTTCTGCCGCTAACGGTGATGCAACTCAATCAACGGACGATCTTGCAAGTGCGGAGGCTAATTTACAGTCGGCAAATGATAACCTTGGTTCGTCATATGAGGATATTGGTTCAAAGTTCGGCGATTTTATGAACGATGTTAAAAACTCGGGCAGTATCTTTGATAACTTCAATGAAAGCATCATTATTTCCGATGATGAAAAACAAAAGTTGTCCGAAAATATGGACAATGTTCAATCCGAAATTACAGAGATTTGTAAAACTGCCTCGGAAAATCGAAAAGAATTAACCGGCGGTGAAATTCAAAGACTTGAAGACCTTTTCGCCAAAATGCACGAACTTGCGGATCAAGAACTTGCTATTGAAGAAGCAAAGCAAGGGGTTGTTACAACTCAGGCTAAAGCTCTAAATGAAGCATCTGATTTATCGCTTGAAGAATATACTCAAAGAGCACAAAAACTTACCAACTCTGCCGAAGAAACTCGTACAACAGTAATTGATAAAGCATACGAGCAATATACCGAAGAGGTAGCCTTGCTTGATTTGAGGTTGAAAACGGATAGTGATTATTCGCAGAAAGAACATGATGCTGATGTTAAAGCCGCAGAAGCAAGCTATCAGCAAGCTGTTAGTGCAGCTAATAAAGAGGCTGGGGATACTCTTAAAATTATTAAAGACGGTTATTATAATCGTGCAGAAGCGTTGAAAAGTACAACTAAAGATTTAAAAGAATTAAATCAAGATGAAAGTGATGCCGAGCAAACGCATAAACAAAAACTTATTGATATAGCAAGTAATTATAATACTGAACTTTATAAAATAAACAACAAAAATTTAACTGATACTCAAAAATCTCTTATGGCAGGTACTGCACTTGCAAACAAAGAAAAAGCCGAAGAAGAAGAAAATGCAAGGTACAGCAAAGAACTCGGTGAAATAAGAAACAAACAAGGTAAGGCTTTATCTGATGAAAAATACCAAGATCAGTTGGTTGCATTTCTATCTTTAATGGGTTTGTATGAACAATATACCGGAGAAACAGATACAAAAGCTAAAGGAATAAATTCTGCATTTTTAGGAGCGTTTGATAACCTTGATGAAGACACTAAACAAAGCTTTATAGATGCTATGGAAGGAGCGGAAACTGGTTTATCAGAAAAACAGGATTCGCTTTATTCTAAGGCCTCAGAAATATCCGGCAGTGTTATCAATATTTTCAAGAAAATGTTTGATGAACACTCCCCCTCAAAAGTGTTTAAAAAGATTTTCGGCTACACACTTGAAGGCGGCGAAAATGGATTTGATGCTGAAGCTCCGAATCTATATAAGCAGGCGGACACGGTGGCATCCACATTTACCGAGCGTATGCAGGCAGGTGTTTCAGCTGACGGTTTAGTCAGCAAGATGAGGGCGGCTGTGTCTGCAGGACAGTCAATGCTTAGATCCAAATTTACCGCTGATGTCAACCACAATGTCGAGCTGATGAGCGATGATAACGAGCGTAAGTATAAACTTAAAGGTGACATACACACCTCAATTAATATTGATGGGCGTGAAACTGCTGTGGCACTCACACCGTATGTTTCTGAGGAACTTGCATGGGAGGATAGATAATGCTTAATGAAATGACAATTAACGGCGTTGATGTTTCTGCATACAATGCTCGCTTACAAAGTTATTCGGTTAGTGGTACAACCGTTACAAATAACCTTTCTGCCTCTCGCAGTATTTTGATTGCACCAACCTTGTTTTCGGCTGTCCCCGGCACAAGGACTTTGTCTTTGACCTTGACTGTTTACCCTCACTATCTTGGTGACAATGCAAAAGGTTTGACTGTGTCAGACAGATTTGCGATAGCAACCGAAAATATAACTGCATTTGAGGGCTTGCTTGTTGGAAAAGTAGTTGAAATTGCTCTTCCTGATGGATTTATATACACAGCGATAGTCAACAGTATTGCCGCCGCAACTTTTGATAGCAGTGGTGAGCATGATGTTACATATACATTTAATGCTGTAAGACATAAAGCTGTAATAACTCAAAGCGTAAAACCAAACGGATACATTATCTGCGAATCTAATACACCTACCTTGCCTGTTATTACCGCCAAATACAACAGCATAGCAAACACTCAAAACAAAGTTAAATTGGCAGATGTAACAATTAAATCTGTCACATCAGGTATGACGGTTGTAATTGACAGCGTAGCAGGGCTTATAACGGCGGACGGTAAAAATAAGTTTAATGATTCTGACTTGATTGACTTCCCAGTGCTGAAACCGGGAAAAAATATTATTTCTTCAACGGAGTCAGATGTTGAAATTTCAGTGTCTTATACGCCGATTTACATTTAGTTTAGGAGGTGTTTAAGATGTTTTTAAAGGTATTTTACGGTGAAGAAATAAAGGTTTATCGTGACATTGACAGCACCTTTTTCCGCACTCGTTCAGAGGACGGTTTGATGTCATTACAGTTTGATATATCGCCTGACCATGAGTTGTACAGATACTTTGCCTTGTACGGCTCAGTTGAGTATGACGGACAGCGTTATCTTATAAACGGCATTAACGAGCGTAAAACAGTAAGCACGATAACCTGTGAGCTTGACCTCACGGGACTTAATTATAATGTTTACCCCACTTATAACAAAAGCACCGTAAGCTTTGCAAGCGTATGTTCGGAGATTTTAAAAGGAACAGGTTGGACTATAGTTGATGCCGACCTTGTGTCAGCTCGCCGAACGCTTGAGCTGACTGATGTTACCACGCTTGATATCCTTGATTACTGCCAAAACTCGACAGCGTACAATACACGCTACCGCTTTGATACGATTAACAAGGTTATTTACTGTATAAAGCCATACAACAATACCGACCCGACAGGTACATATTTTACCGATGAACTTAACTTGAGTGATATGACCTATAAAGGCAGTACAACAAGCCTCGTCACAAGGCTGTATCCTTATGGTAAGGACGGCTTGAGTATCGCAAGTTTAAACAACGGTAAGGATTATCTCGAAAATCACAGTTATACTGACAAGGTCGTATCAGCTATATGGCGAGATGAGCGTTATACCAATAAGCAAACTTTGCTTGACGATGCAAAAGCAAAACTTGCCGTGCTTGCTGTGCCGGAGCAATCATATACAGCTAAGGTTATTGACCTTGCAAAAACGTTGCCTGACACATACGGTGATGTGCTTGCCTTTGATTTATATGATGTGGTTACTCTGATTGACCGTAAACGCAAGACAAGGATTAACTACCGCATTGTAGAGATTAAAGAATACCCTGCCGATGCAACGCTTAACACGGTTACTTTATCGACTGTACCTGCCAAAGTAACGGGCAAGTTACAGACATTGCAAAATAAGGTTACTGCTCTTGACGCACAAACTTTGCACGACCATAACAAGGTAAATGAGATTAAACAGGACTTAGACACAACCGTTCTCCATGTCTCTGATTCGTGGGCAAGTTCGCTCAACAGCTCAGTCATCACGCAAACCTCTGAGGGATTATTTTTTGAAGTTAACAAGGTTGTCGGTTCGGACAGGTGGGGTACTCTTCTCCAACAGTCTGCCGATGACATCAAAATTGCTTGGAACAAAATTTCAAATTACATAAAATTTGAAAATGCACAGCTAAATGTGTACAATTCCCAAAACACAAAGCTGATGAGCTTGTCATCAACCGGACATGATATTTTTGATAATAATGGCAAAAAGCTAATGTCATTAAATTCGGTAGGTCAAGCTTTTTACTACAAAGGCACTAAGGTAGGTTACATAGGTACCGGTTGTTATGCTTCTGATACTTCAAAGCGTGACCTTTCGTTTAACCTCGATAACGGTTCGGCATTTATGGATTGGTGTTATCGTATGAAATCAACTGATTCTTCATACACTCTTATTTTTACATATGCCGCGAAAAAAATCGGGTCGCTTGATGCTAACCAACTACATACAGGTTGTGACCTTAACTTACAGAATTATTATTTACACAACGCTATTTTGAATGATTGGGGCTTTAAGGGAGGTTCAATAACAGACAGTTTTTCGGGATATTATGTGACATCGTTTAATTCGGACGGTACAGCCAAAACATGGAGGTCTTTTAAAATGACTTTTAAAAGCGGTATTTTGACTGCCCTTACTTTATAAGGAGGCAAAATGGATTTTATAATCAACACAAAAGAAATATCTGAGAATGACAAATCAAGACCGGGTGAACAGTCAAAAGATATTCATTCGGTAGATATCAAGGAGAAGGAGGATAAAAATGCAGACGAAACTTAGTCCATTAGCATTACAAGCAGCACGGTCTGAACTTATTGCCGCTGTTAATGCAATTGTAAGTAAATACGGCTATCCTGCAACCCTTATTGACGGCATAATGTCATCAGTGCTTGTGGATATTAAATCACAGGTAATCGCAGAACTCACAGGCGAAGCTACAACAACGGAAAAGGAGCACGCCGATGAATGAATATGTTGCTAAAATTACGCTTGATTTAAATTGTCAGGCGACTCCCGTAGTAATCTCAGCAGGGCAATATGACATTGGCAGAAAGATATTAATAACCCTTACTGCTGACGGCGAGGCTTACGATGCAACTGGTGCAACAGCTGTGTGCAAAGGTAAAAGCGGCAGTAACTATTTTGCTGTAAATGCTACAGTAGCAAAAAATATTGTTACTATAACTACAGATAAAGCTATGCTTGCATCTGCCGGCAGAACGGTTGCTAAAATAGTGCTTACAGACGGTACTCGTACCTACTCTACACAGCCGTTTGTAATTAACACTCACAGCGATTATGACGGTGATATTACTACCTCTGACTATTATCCCGAATTATTAGACATATTGTCCCGTGTCATTGCTCTGACCGAGAGTGGAGCTGTGCTTACCGATACTGCACTGGATGCTAAGAGCGTTAATCCTGTACAAAACAAAGTTCTTACAGCTATTATAAATAACTTAGTGCCGAATGAAGAGGGGTTTATCAATACTTTTAATCTTGCAGACGGAGCGGTTACAACGGCTATCATTGAGGACGGAGCGGTTACTCTTGATAAGTTAGCAGCAGATTTAGCTAAAATCATTAACAATAAGGCAAATAAAGCAACCACTCTTGACGGCTACGGAATTACGGACGCAATTAAAAATGCGGCTGGCACGGTCAGAGTTGTCAACTTGGCATATGATGTCAAACGTAAATTTGATGAAAAAGTAAACAGTAGTGAATTATTTGATGTTACTAAGAGTATAAATTTAGCTAATTTGCCAGATTACTCACAATACCAAAACGGTGTAACTATTACTGTTAGTAAAAACAAAATCAGTTTAAGCGGTACATCTACGGCGGCTATCAACGCATTTTTACCACTCAAAACACCGATAGCATTATTACAAGCTAATAAACCTTACTGCCTGTCGTTACAGGATTTTACAACTAACAACACAGGATGTGTGTTTTATCCTGCACACGGTCAAACGGTTATCGACTCAAAATGGTTACTATCTGAGGTGAGTGCGCTTAAAAATGCAGCAGCTACATACACTCCCACACAGGATATCGTCATTGACCATATTAAAATTGCCATTGCTGCAAATAGATTAACAGACAATAGCTGTTACTTGCAGATTGAGCAAAATAATCAAAAGACTGCATATGTTAATCCCGAAAGGATTGTCCAAAAGGTTAAGCCTACATTGTATCAAGCTCCTGACTACACAATGCACTATTTGTATGTATCTAACGACTACAACGAAAATACCGAAGGATTCGGGGAAACAAAATTTAACTCTATCTTGTCAGCTAATAACAGCATATCAGACAACAGTTATCATAATCGTTATACAATAGTCGTAATGGAAGGAATATATACAGATTTGCAGGACAAATATGCAGGCATGTCAGATGTCGGCTTGGTCGGTTACAGAGGCGTAATGACTAAGGACTATGTTTACTACGAGTCTGAAAACATTTATAATCCTGCCGCAACAGTCATCAAATGGGACGGAGCAACAGGATTTGATAAATCTACATTAAAATCTGAGGACATAATCAAAAAGTGTCCATTCCACCTTGATTTGAATGTTCATACGCACATCAAAGGATTTACATTTGACTGTAAAAACATCAGATACGGCATACACCTAGAAAGTGGCGGAACAGGTTATGCAACAAATTGGGTTGTGGGACACTGTACCTTTATTTGGGGCGGTCGTGCTGATTGTGTGGATTATGCGAATAAGGCAACAGTGCCAGTCTTCGGTTGCGGACACAGTTTTGGCGAAGTCGGCTTGATTGAAAACTGTAAAATCATACCTACGCATTGCACTATTGGTTATCAAAGTCACGATAATGCCGATAACAGCGATTTTGGCTTACCTATTAAAGTTGGCGCAAAAATTACCATTAAAGATTGCGATTTCGGAGGTACAGAAATACAGGCACGCACGCTTAAAGGAGCATATGCTGACACACCGAATGTATTAACACTTGACAATTGTATCAATATATCAGCTATCAATAAGATGTATGCTGCTCCAGCCGACCATTGTGACTGGGATATAAAAGGAGTAAGTTAAAATGTGGGATTGGATTATACAATATTGGGTGCAGGCCCTTTTTGGCGTTATACTTACCGCAATTGTTGCAATCGTAAAAACCGAGTGGAGCAAGATTAAAGCTATCGGCAAAGGTACACAATCATTGCTCAGGGCGGAGCTTATCCGCTCGGGTGAAAAATATATTGAAAGAGGTTGGATCGAGGTTTATGCAAAGGATGCATATGACAAGTGTTACCAGTCATATCATCATCTCGGGCAGAACGGCACAATGGACGATATGCACGAAAAGGTCATGAACTTACAGACTAACCCAATTATAAGAAAGGATGATAATAATGAAAATGACAAACAAAATCTATGATGTACTTAAATACATTGCTCTTATCGTACTGCCTGCAATCGGTACACTTTACTTTGCCGTAGCAGGCATTTGGGGCTTGCCATACGGCGAACAGATTGTAGGCACTATCACAGCCGTTGACACCTTCTTAGGCGCTCTGCTCGGCTTGTCAGCTTATAAATATAACAAAACAGACGAAAGCGAGGAATAATTATGGCAACAGTAACAGCTGATAAAATTATCAGCACAGCAAAATCCCTTGTCGGCAAGGACTCGGGCAAAGGTTGCGATATTATGAAATGGTATGGCACTTTTAACACAACAATCAATGCAGTTGCGTGCTGTTGTGCAGGTCAGATGTATCTTTTCCACAAAGCAGGGGCGTTGGACATGATTCCGGGCGGTAAAACGGCATCTTGCGGTATTATTGCCGTAAACTTTTTAGAGGCAGGACAGCTTTACGGACCTAAAGAAGTTAAGCCGGGCGACCTTGTTATTTTTTCGTGGAGCGGTCAAACGACTACATACGATTCAAGGCTGAGGGCGAAAGGTTATAAGTCACTTGACCACATTGAGCTTTGCATTGCTGTGGGCAGTTCTACCATAACAACAATCGGTGCTAATAACGGCGGCACAGAGTGCGATGATTTCAGAGTCAGAACAAGATATAAAAGTAATATTTCCTGCTGTTGCAGACCGAAATATGCTAAAACAACAAACACGGAGGAAGAAGAAATGATTAAATACGGTTCACATAACACAGCTACACTTGCATTCAAGAAACAGCTGATTACTTTATACAATATGGGTATTATCAAAACAAAAGTTGATAATTCAAACGGTTTCGGTACTGGCACTTTGAAGGCGGTCAAAGAAGCACAGAAAGCAGGTAAAGTTACAGTTGACGGCATTGTCGGCGAAAAGACAATCAATGCAATATATCATCTCATAAATGATTGCAACAGGTCTAAAGATAGGAAAATTGCAAATGCAAAGAAAGCGTTAGGTTAATCTTATATATCCATAATAACGCCCCTAAAAGTTATTATGGAGGTACAAAAGTGCGTAGTTTTATTGGTTGGGTAGGAGGCAAAAGCCACCTTAAAAATCAGATTATTTCACTTATTCCCGGTGATTGCGAGCGATACATAGAGGTGTGTGGCGGTGCAGGCTGGGTTTTGTTTGGTAAAGGTAAAATCAAAGGTCAAATGGAGGTATTTAACGATATTGACAGTGACCTTATTAACCTTTACAAACAGATTAAATACAACTGCTCCGCTCTGCAAAAAGAGGTAGATTGGATACAGTCACGAGAGTTGTTTTCACAGTATCGCTACGAGATTGAACAACAAATTGAGCTCACCGACATACAAAGAGCGGCAAGGTATCTTTACTTAATCAAATGCAGTTTCGGCAGTAATCGCTATTCGTTCGCAACTGCTCCTAAAACGATTGATAACATTGTTTCTGAACTCCCGAAATACAAGGAGCGATTAAAAAGTGTGATTGTTGAAAATAGAGACTTTGAAGACCTCATAAAAACATATGACAGAGAATCTGCCTTGTTCTATGTAGATCCGCCATATGTAGCCTCGGAACGCTACTATAACCGCAATTACAGTAAGTTTAATAAGGATGACCACATCCGTTTAAATGCCGTTTTAAAGGGGATTAAAGGGCGTTTTATCTTGTCTTACAATGATTGTGATTTTATCAGAAATCTGTATAAAGATTACAACATTAAGTGTGTGAGCAGGCAAAATCTACTCCCTGCAACCCCCGATAATTGTGTGGAGTTCAAAGAAGTTATCATAACCAATTACTGATTTGGTAATAATATTACCAATTAAGCAAAATAATAACGCAGTAGTATATTATATTACTCGGGGCGTTATTATGATTAAAATTCATTTGTCCGATTTGCTTGGCAAACACCGCATAACGCAGGCTGAACTTGCCCGTAAAACCGGCATAAGACCTGCGACAATATGCGATATATATAATGAGATGTGTGACCGCATTAACATTGAACATTTGGACAGGATATGCGAAGTCCTTGGTTGTGATGTTGCTGACATCCTTGAATATCAGCCAAATAAGATTAAAAAGACCGGCACAAATCTCATTTTAGAGCAAAACGGCAACCGAAAAAAAGAATAATTAACACAAAAAACACCTTGCAGATGAGTGAAATCTCTGCAAGGTGTTTTTTATTTGTAGGAAACATTTCTGCAACAATATGCAAAAATGATTAATTCAATTTTTTTCATTTAGTGCGAAAAGTTTTTTTAATTTGTGCGAAAAGCGACACTTACGGAGAAAAATCCGTCGGCTGTGCATTTTTTCTTTTTGTCTATTAAAATTTAATACAAAACTCAAACTCACTTTTCCCTTTCGATTTGATAAATCGGAGGGATTTTTTGCTTTTGAAACTTTTTCTCGTCGGAGGGGGTACAAAAAGGCTCTCCCGTTTCAAACAAGTGAGAGGGTAATAAAAAATTGCAAAAAGTTATAAATTTTTCAAAAAACACCCCCAAAAAAAGCGTTCCCGGTTCAAACAAGTGAAGGGAGTTTTTACAATGCCGAGATTATCAAAGAAAGCAAAACAAGAATGGGATTTTTTCATAAATCCCGAAACGGGCAGAAGAACATACAACAGCCTTTGTCTTAAATGCAAAAACAAATGCAAGCAAAGTCGCAAGGCAACCGTTGTTTTCTGCCCAAAGTACAAATCAAAAAGAGGTGCAAAAAGCGTTAAAAATCGCCGTGAATATGATGACAGCGGTTAAGACAAAAGCCATAGCTATGGCTTGCGGTATGACCTTACTTTTTGCAGGCACAACAGTCGGCACAAGTCTTCTTGCAGGTTGTAAAAGTGACAAAGTTCCGACCGCAACAACTTCTGCTCAGACCACTGCACAGGCAACTACAGCACCTGCGGTAACAGTGCCAAAGGCAGTTAAAGATTTGGTAGACAAGGGTGATATCAAAGTCGACAAAGACGGCAACATCACTGATAAGAAGGGTAAGAAAGTCGAAGTAAAAGACGGTAAAGTAGAAGTAAAAACCGATGACGGTAAGACAGTTACAGTTAAGGTTAACGATGTAAAAACTACGGTATCTAACAACAATAACAGCAACAAGGGTAACACCGAAAAGAAAGAAGATACTAAGTCAAATACATCTAAAAAAGACAACTCTTCAAAGACAAATACATCAAAGGTTGAAACTTCAAAGAATGACCAGAAGCCAGCGTCTAAGCCGAGCACCTCTTCAAAGAACGACACAAAACCAGCTCAGAAGCCAGCATCTAAGCCAGAATCTAAGCCAGCGTCTAAGCCAGCATCTAAGCCGAGTGAGTCCTCAAAGACTGAAACTCCTACAGCAAAGCCAAAAAAGAAGGTATGGGTAGTTGACTACAAGACAGTACACCACGAAGGTTATTGGAAAGTAGTAGGTACAAAGGAAGAGCCAGTATATGGTTGGGTAGGTTATAATGTATGCAATGGCTGCGGTATGAAAATGACAGATGACAACCAAGAAGAACACCTTACTTGGGAAGTAAGAGAAAATGGTGGTAGAGGTTCATATCACTTTAAGAAGGAGTATGTACAGACAGGCACAAAGACAGTAGAAGACAAGAAGTGGGTAGAACCTTGGGATGAAAAGGTTGAATCAGGCGGTCACTACGAGTACAGATAATTAGATTCGATAGCAAGTATAAAATTGATATAAATCCTTGAAAATTATTATTGGAAAAAGAGAGCTCTTTATGAGCCCTCTTTTTCTATGCTAAAACAAACATATTTTACTTTATAAAAGAAAGTATTTAACTTAGGTATGATATATGTTATAATATAAACATATTAAGGAGGAATTTATATGAAAAGTTATAATCCTGATGAGGGTAGTTATGATATAGAAATGCTCTGTAATCAACAAAATAAAAAAATCTTTTGTGTTACGGTGTAATAAAATTCAAAAATATATTATCTTGTTTACTTGAAAATCGGCAGGCAAACTGAAATGACAGTAAGTTTGACAGTAAGTTTGACTGCATTTTATCTTGTTTTAACTTAATTCAAAATTACTCAACTGAATTTTGAAATCTCAAAAACCCAGTGTTTAAGCCACTTTTAAGGCATTTTAAGTAATTTTGGCAAAAAATAAAAGGCGGTTAAAAAACCACCTTTACTGGTGGTGCGGGCGACAGGACTTGAACCTGCACATCGGTTGACACTAGAACCTAATGGTGACGACACCTTGGTGAATTAATTAATTTATTGATAGAAAATGGTGTATTATCTCTCAAAGACCTAATACATAAATAATTATGTATTACTACCACCAGCTATATCTTGATTTTTTAAGCTTTTTTGATTCTTCATCCTTTGAATGTTCTCTTTCTCCAAGTAAGTCATCATTAAGCTTTACAGTGGGATCATACCAATCAGCCTTATTTTTAGCCCATTCTATCCATTTCTTGTCTTCATCAGTTAAGTTTGGTTTTGAAGAAACGGCTTCAATATACTTACGTATTTTACAGGCAACTGCAAAATCTTCTGCTTCATTAACCAACGCGATTGTTCTATCAATTTCATTATCCCGCCTTTGTATTAATTCTTCTTCTTTGCGCCTTTTTTCTTCACGAAGTCGCTCTTCTTCTTCACGCTTTTTTCGCTCAACTTTTATTATCTCTGATTTCTCATATAAATCAATAAGAATATTACCGAGTTGATTCTCAATTAATGAAGTATTGGTGTCTTTATAATATTTTCCTTCAAATACACAGAGCTTGATTTTTCCGTTAAAAATGTAGTCCCAACTTCTGATTTGCGGTTTAGATGCCCATTTGTATTTCTGCTTTTCCTTTTCGTATTTCTCAAGTTCTCTCAATTCTTCTTTTGTTTTTACATGAACGATTTTGCTCTCGCTCTCAATAACCTTAAAAGTAACAGTTTCACCCCTGATTTCAAGCGACAGATCATCGTTAGTTTTTCCGCCTAATGACTCTACACATTTGAATAGTGTATCAACCAAACAATGCACTCTGGGTAGACTTTCATCGGAAATATCATAATAAAGTGGAGGTTCCCCTTTAGGAATAGAATAATATCTATCTCTCTTGCGTGAGGCAGAAATATCTCGCTTATGATCCTTTTTCCATGAATTTATTTTAGCTTTATTTGCTTTTAATACAGAATGCAGAATCGTAGATTCATCAGATAAATTGAATATAATTTTCTGAGCAGCAGAAATTACTTTTTGCTTTTCATCGTCAGATAAAAAGTCAAGTATTGCTTTATTATGTGAACCGTCAATAACAGTGTCAGTACTTCTCAAACCTGTTTTTGTTGTAACATCATCAGAAGGCGGCAATGGTATTTTGGGTACATTGTGACCTGTTTCAATTTTGCGCCAGTATCCTGCAGGAGGTTTTGGAATATTTAATGATTTACAGATTTTGTGTATCATTACATCAGAAACTCCATATTTTTTTGCTACCTTCGTTATGGGTTCATTCCATATTTCCTCATAAAGGGTATTTCTGTCATATGTATTGATTCCATTTTCTATGTTAGTTTTTGTACCGTATTCTTCTTCAAGCATTAATTTTTGCTTTTCAGTAGAAATAGTTGTTTGCTCCACTTCTAAAGGTTTGAATGGTTTTTGTTGAGTCTTATTTTGAACGGTTACTGGTTTACTTCTATCAGTTACTGGCAAAAGTATTGCTGTGATTTCGGATTCCGGTAAAGGTGTTTTCTCAACTTTCTTCCCAACAGAAAGACTTGCCCAATACGAGTTTGACGGAAGTGGAATGTTATATTTTTCACATGACTCCTTAAACTTTTGATATGGTACATCATATTTTTTCGCTGTTCGTGAGGTAGAGTTTAGCCATATCTCATCATATATTTCCTGCCTTGAAAAAGCTGTCATTTTATATTTTGCCAAGATAATAACCTCCCTTCGTAAATTAATTAACGATTCTTCTATCAAGATTTTTGTTGCTTGAATTTGTTTTATTTCATTTTCATATATTATTTGTGATTGTTTCACCTCCCTAATTATTCGTCGCCACGCAATAAAAAACTTAAATCGCTTTTCATTTCAGTAAATTCTTTAATGATATTCTCAAGATTTTGTTCAATTCCTTGAACCTGAACTTCATTGATTTTACCGTATTTATAGGCAATTAATCTCTCGGGAATAATATTATAGCTCCAACTGTCTGTATATCTGTCTTCATTTTTTATAGCAAAACCGATAGGCAGTTTTTCATATCTCATTCCTGTTCTGACAGCGATAACAGAGATGCCGAGATAATCTGCTGCTATCTGACAAGTGATTTTCTTCATATTCCTAATGTCATCATCAGTATACTTGTTCAAAACTATTCACCTCTTTTCAGATAATTTATTACAATATAATATTACCATTGATTTTTGTTTCAATCAATATAAAAAAGAAAGAAGCCCGATGAATTGAGCTTCTTGTTTTTATATAAAATTAATCATATATTTTAATTTGATTTTCTGTATCCGGAATATCTTTATATTTTTCGATTAACTTTTTAATTTCGTATAATAACTGTTGTTTTTGCTCGGTTTCGATATTTATGATTTCATAAAAGTTGAAGCTAATCAATCTTAACATGAATCCACTATCCCAATCTAAATTATTCTTAAACTGGTTAAGATATTCGGTTGTTTTCAAAATGTCAATATCAGAGAACACTCGAAAACTATTAATAATCATATTAATAGTTTGAGCATTATCCTTGTCAAATTCAGAAAGCAAGGCATTGCGGTCTTTTTCGCTTTTAGCACTCATTTCGAGATAATGTTTTTCTTCTAATGAAAAAAAGTGATGACCATTTAGATACTCTATAGAATATGTCATTATTTCTTTATATTTTTCTTTCGATATTTCGGTGGAATGACCATATTTAATTATTATAATAATGTAATATACAATAGATAACATTGTCACATAATTAGTGCTTAACTTATCTTTATTAAGAATATCATAAATCTCAGATTTTGACACTTTCATTTTAATAGATCTAGACTTTATTTCTCCATCTTCTACAAGCGGGAACCATGTATTATATGGATAAGAATCCAAATCTGCAACTTCCGGACTTATACTTTCATTTCCGTTTATTCTTTCACAAAGATATTCAATTGAAATATTATTATCTTTAATCTTTTCAGACAAGTCATCTATCATTTTTTCAGGTATAGGGATAAGTCTCAAGACTTGATCAAAATTTAAGTACCAAAATTGTTCATTAATTTCATCATCATTATATCTCAAAGCGACAGAAGAGATTATTTTTGATAAAGATTTATTAAGAAAATCTTGAAATGCTTCCTCACTTCCGAGTATAAATCTAAAAATACTGATTAATTCGCTTTGCTCAATTGATTTTATATCGCCTTTTTCCAACTTCGAAATATAGGACTGACTTTTTCCAACATGTTCTGCAATCGATTTAGCAGTTACATTATTTGCAATCCTTGTTGATTTGATAACTGAAGCAAGTTCAGAAGTTACATCATATTTAGCCATATTATCACCTAAAAAGCATTATAATTATTTTTATCAAAAAGTCAATAGATGTAGTAAAAAATATTATTAGTAAATTAATTTACGATAACTATTGACTTTTCGCTTTATTTGATATAGAATAATTTTAGCACTCGAGACATAAGAGTGCCAGAAACAGTCCGGAATGTTTTCTGTATATTACAAGGAGGTGGTTTTATGGCAAAAACTAAATCAAGCAAAAGCGGTGTTCAAAATAAAAAAATTGTTCCAGTCAAGCCCTATAAAAAGGCTGATGGAACAACAGTAAAAGGACATCGTCGTTCAACGCCAAATTAAGTAACTAATCACAAATATTGAAGTACAGGTTGACGGTGAACTTACATATCCATAGTATAGCAACTAAATGGTATCACGTTATCCTTGTAAATGCAACAAACAAAATTGTAATCATTTGTAAGTTATGATTACAATTTTGAGAGAGGAAATATATGACAAATATTGAAAAAAGACGTTCTGATATTCTTAAGTTGGTAAAGTCGCTTGATATTACTCCATCAATGCATATTAATGCAGTAGAAAAGTATCAAGCCGTGGCAAATTATCTTCAAGATCACGGTATAAAATGCGATATTTATCCTCAAGGCTCTTTTGCGTTGGGTACAGTTGTAAAACCGATTAACAAAAGTGGCTATGATTTAGATACTATTTGTGAGTTGTTTACTGAAAAATCAGAAACAACAGCTAAGAATGTAAAAACTTCTGTAGGTAATGTATTTGCAGAAAGTGAACGCTATAAAAACGCAATAGAATACGATAAATGCTGGACAATAAATTATGCAGATATAAGCAATTGTGAATTCGGCATAGATATAGTACCTGCAGTCGATGAAGATTCAGACACTAAAAATATTCTTGTTAGCAAAAGTTCATCACACACTGAATTAATAGATACATCTATTGCTATTACTAAAAAAACCGATGAGACTTATCGTTGGTCAACAAGCAATCCGAAGGGATACATTAAATGGTTCAATAAAATTAATGAACCATTTAAAAACTATGATCGTAACAATAGACGATTGATAATTCTTGAACAGAATAGAGCTTTGTTTAATTCCGTAGAAGAAATACCAGAAATGTTAGAACGCTCATCATTGCAAATTGTTGTTCAAATACTTAAGCGACATCGTGATGTTTATTTTAACAGGAGAAAAAACGGTAAAGAATTAAGACCTATATCAGCAGTTATTTGTACTTTAGCTACAAGTATTGCTGAAAATGCTCCGAAAGAGTACAATCCATTTGAATTATTGGATTTTATCACTAATGAGCTTAAAATATATTCTGAATTAAGTAATATGGAACAAATTCGTTTTACTCAAAAACATGCACAAAAGAATTTAATTACACGTGAAAAAGGAAAGTGGGTACTAATGAATCCGGCAAATCCTAACGATAATTTACTTGATTCTTGGAATGAGAATCCGGACAAGGCTCCTGAATTCTTTAAATGGTTATCAGTTGTTATTAATGATTTCAATACTATAACTACAGGAAGTGATGCAAAGTTTTTTGCCGCAATGGAAAATGCCTTTGAAAATAATTATGTGAGAAGCAGTTCACTTTTTGAAGACTATAGAAAATGTCAAGCAAACACGAAACCTTTATCAATTAATCCTGTAAAACCGTGGGGATATTAATATGATTGAATATACCAACTTAGATAAATTGTTATCCAAGTATTCTAATTTATACATTTCGGAATATGATTGCAATCATATTCCGAAATTCATACAGGGGACATTCATCATGGATGCATCTCACAATGGCGTTCATTTTGTTGAGGAATACTACATTAAAATTGATTTGGTAAATTATGAGGCTCCGTTTATTACAGAAACAGGTGGACATATAAGTAAGAAATATCCGCACAAATATTGTGATAATGGACTTTGTTTAGGTATAACTACTGAAATATTAATGAAGTGCTGTACTAACAATATTTTTGATTTATTTATCTGGTTTGAAGACTTTGTAATTCCATATTTCTTTTCATACGAATACTATAATCTGACAGGTGAATATCCCTTCGGTGAACGTTCTCATGGAAATCAAGGAATTTTAGAATATTATATGGATATATTTAATTTGCAAAATATTAATCAAGCATATCATTTTATAAAATATGCATCCACACTCAAACAATACAGAGGACATTTTCTTTGTCCATGCGGTAGTATGAAAAAAATCAGAAATTGTCATAAAAACGAATTAATGAAAACATTTGACCCGTACATAAAAGAAAGAATATTAGTTGATTTAAAAAAACTTTGGAAGGATGAATAATTATTAATAAAATTTCAGAAAAACAAAACGAAAAAGATATGTTAGCTATTCAATACTGTGCCCGTCACTATTACAATTTTGCAGAATACCTAAATTACACTTCATGGGCAATATGTATTGTAACTACGATTATATTGAGTTTGCCTACAGTATCTTCATTCTTAGGCGAGAAAAAAATAATAGCTGCTCTAATTTTTAATATTCTTGCTCTTGTTGTTGATTATTTATATAAAAGATTTATAAAAACAGGAGCTACATTCAAAATGCTATTTGATTATAAACTGTTCGGATTTACTGACAAAGATAGATACAACGGCTTATCTTTGTCAGAAATCAAACGCACAATAGCTAATATAATTAATCGATATCCTAAAAGTTATAAAAAACAAGTTGAGAATAACGGAGAATCAAAAACTAAGGGCGTGAAAGACTGGTATTATAATATTTCATCGGATTTACCTATTGATAAAGCTATTCGAAAATGTCAAGATCAAAATATGTTTTTTGATAACAACTTAATCAAAAAAACATTATTTTTATATGGGATTCTACTTGTGCTTGTATTTGTTTGGTTTATTATAATAAACGCAAATACACCAGTTTTTACAATTGTGATAAATTTATGTTCAATATTCGCCTTAATTAAAAAGATAGTATCAGAATTTTATAGTATAGGCAAGCTGTCCGTTGCAAATAACCTTACATCTCAATTGGTTAATAACGAAAAAATTGATTGCATGGTAATCCAAAGTATAATTGACCAGAGAAGGCTCGTTAATGTAACAGTGCCAAATTTTCTCCATAAAATTATGTCGAATAAACTTCATACTATACTTAAAAACGCAGATTCATTAAATATTTAAAATAAAAAGTGTTCGCTGGAAGTTTTTGGCGAACACTTTTTTTCTTAAACTAAGGTTTCTTTTATTCTTTTGGCTATTATATATGCCAAATCAACAGGAACCGCATTACCTATCATTTTATATCCGTAATCAACATCAGTATAAAAAAATTCAAAATCATCAGGAAATCCTTGAAGTCTTGCGCATTCTCTTACTGTAAGTCGGCGATACAAGTTCTCTTTCCCGGGAACGAATATTCTCTTGTTTTTTTCGACAAAAATCATTTTAGGAGCTTGCGGATGTAGTTGACACTGTCTACCGCTCGCCTGAACGGTAAATCCTTGCTCATCCCAGGAACGAACACGATTACGACTCATAAAGATAGTTGAATAAGCTCCGACAAAAAACTCGTGATTAAGTATAGGTAATCGTCCGTTTGTTTTGTTTCTGGGTAATGCAGGAATTGCAGAAGTGGCTAAATCACCAATAGCTTGTTTTAGTGTGGTTTTCTGATATCTGTATGGTGTGGTTTGTTTAGGAAATCTGAAATCAATATGCAAATCTTTCCTGAATCCAATATAAAACACTCTTTTTCTGTCTTGTGGGACACCATAATCAGCAGCATTCACAAGATTTATAGTTACATCATATCCACAAGATTCAAATTGTGAAATAATGTTTTTTACAGCCTCGGAATGTCGATTAGCCAGCATACCGGAAACATTTTCAGCTAGGAAAAATTTAGGCTGTTTACTTTTTAAAATTCTGATATAGTCATAAAAAAGTTTTCCGCGGTCATCGTTAATTCCTCTTAAAGCTCCGGCTTCGCTCCAGCTTTGGCACGGTGGACCCCCGATAATACCGTCAATATTGTCAGGAAAATCAGCTTCTGTTATGCTCCTGATGTCTCCTTTAATTAGCTTTGCCTTATGATTATTTTCATATGTTTCCCATATGCCCTTATCAAATTCATTAGCAATAACTATTTCGTAACCAGCTTTTTCAAAACCTAAGTCTAATCCACCTGCACCGGAGAACAAACTAATCAATTTCAATATAATCATCTCCATTCAGTTTGCATTTTAACTCTTAAAAAAATAAATGCAAGTGAATTATTCAAAAACTATGCCATAATCTGTGATATTTGTTACATTAACATCCTCATCCGTTTTAATGCCAAGTTTTTTAAGCACGGAAATAAGGTTTTCTGCTACTGCATTACCCTTGGTTACGAGAGGTTTATCAAATACTAGGTTGCAATCAAGCTTTCCGTCGTTTACAAACCAATCAACAAATACCGATAAAGGTCTATCGCCATCCCATTTCCCTTTTGCTGATCTGTAATTTAATGCTTTGCAAGCAAAGTAAACCTTCGGATATTTATCTACATATTCCTCAATAGTATATAGATTGCTGAAAATATCTTCTGCAGATGAAATGTTATCATGAAATAAAACACAATTAGCTATACCTGAGTTTTCTATAATGTTTCCATTTACAAAAGCATTTTTCTTATCATCAGGAAGATTAGTGCCGGCATAAACATCAATAACTTGTTCGCGTGAAAGAGTTATTATATCTGAAAAATCCCCGTTCGATTTATTCAGTAGTTCAAACTTCCAACCTAATGTGAATGCACCTTTATCTGTTCTGCCACTTTTCTTTTTATATATCAAGGGCTTATTTAAAAAAGCTGATTTTATTCTTAAAGTTGAACTCTCAATAATCTTTTTCCAGTTGTCACCAAATAATAATTGCGCACGCTCACTGTTCATTTTGTTTTCAATGAAATCAGCATTCTCTTTTTTGTAGGAAATTTTAAATTCCTCAACACCATTTTCACAGCTTGCTTTTAAATAAATATCTGTTTTAGGTTCACCTTTGTAGCAAGTAGGTTTTCCAGATTCAAGTACAGTATAAGGGGTGTTCTTATATGTAAAAGCTGTTCCTACGGAAAGTATTCCTTTAATTTTTCTTTCCTCAATTCCAAAATTTTTTGCCATATTATCCTCCGAATATACATTGTATATTTAAAATTATATCACAGTTTGTTTGTAAAAACAATCTGGGAAATTCATAATTACGGTTTACAGTTGGATTTTTGTATTAACGCTGGACTTTTGCAAAGATATGTGGTATATGTTTGTGCTACGAAAGGTGGCATAAACTATGGATATACTCGAAGATTTATATTACGGAAATTTATTTCCTCACGAGAAATGTGCAAAGCTTGACGATGAAATGAAAGAGTTGAATGGATTGCTCAACAGGAATGAAGAAAAACTCACAGCAACTCTTTCCGATGAGCAGAAAGAAACCTTTGAAAAATACAAGGATTGCAATCGGGAAATTTCTGAAATCTGCGAACGAAACGCATTTCTAAATGGCTTTCGATTAGGAGCAAGGATCATCATTGAAGTTGTCAATAACTAAAAAGGCGGATAGGTAATCAAAACTTAAATTGATTACCTGTCCGCTTTTGATTGAAATTATTTTCTTCCAATTTCCAAGAAGTGAGGACTTAATTCCATCAGCGTTTCTTCATGTTCGGTTGTGTGGATAATATCAAGCAGTATATTTCTACTATCTGTATCCTGCCGCTTTTCATCAAGCTCCGGCATTATCCATATGCAACCTTCAACAGCGCAATTTTTATTCAGCAAAATAATCTTCTTTCAATATTGCGTAATGCACATTGTCACAAATGCCCTGCATATTTTTGCCAGCCTGTCTTGCGGTTCCTTCATATAGTAATCCGCATTTCTTCATTACATCTCCTGAGTGTGGATTGCGAGGATCATGATATGCTTCAATACGATTTAAGCCTACATCTTCAAATAAAAATCTGATTATTTCTCTAAAAGCTTCGCTCATTATGCCTTTGTGCCACCAATTATAACCAAGACAATATCCGATTGTAGCGGCTTCGGTATCCTCTCTGAGTTGTACCACGCTGATTGCACCTATAGGCTCGCAAATATCTTTCAGCTCTATTTTCCAGTCATAAAAATCAGGCTTACCCTGATTATCCAACAAAAATTTGTGATATGTAGTTTCTAATTGCTCAACGCTTTCATATGGCGGCCAAGTCATATATTTGGTTACTCTCTCATCATTTGCCCAGTTTCTAAACATCGGCTCAGCGTCATCGCTTTTTGTTTTACGAAGTATCAGTCTTTCTGTTTCAAGTGTTACTGTTCCAAGATTTTTCATATAAAACACACTCCTAAAATCAATAATCAATTTTCCTCCTTATATCCTCCTGTTATCTCAATAGGATTTCCGTCAGGATCCATAAACGTAAAATACCAGTAAGGAGAAAATACATTCAGATATCTTATAGGCGTTAATTCGGTTGCAATACCTAAACTAACAATTCTATCGTATTCTTCCTGTAAATCAGGCACATCTAAATTGATAAATACTTTTCTGTTGTTTGCGCTGTTTACGATAGCTAATGAATCATCGTATATCGGATACGATTCGCCTATTGTTTCCATTTGTTCAGGATGTTCGGCATCATAATAGCCGTTAAAAAGGCAGATATTCAAGCCATCGTTGTTGAAAACAGCAAAGCGTTCTCCGTTTCTCGCACTTACCTTCATATCCAAGAGCTTTTCATAAAAATCAAGAGATTTATTAAAATCCTTAACTACCAAATAAATTGAGCCGTATCGCATTAAATTTTCTCCTTATTGTTAATCACTGATATATTCACTTATTTATATTGTTTACAAAATCAATTTCTCTGGCAGTTAATTCCACCCACGCAGGATAGAAACCGCTTTTGATTGCATTGCGTACCGATTTGATATTAGACCAAGCGGCGCAATAGAAAGGCACCTTGCCGAGCTTTAAGATTTCAAGGGATAATTTGCTTGTCAAGGCAGAAGCAACACCTTTTCGTCTGTATTCGGGGAGTACATCAACGCCAATTTGGTACATCGTTTCGCAATCGACGGAACAACCTGCAAGCCCTATCAGTTTATCGTCATCATATGCACCAACCGCCAGAACATCTCTTTCTCTATCGTCAAATGTCAGACAGTTGCTCCACTGCTCCAAATACAAATCTGCAAAATCCTGTTTCTGCAAAACACGCAGTTCATATCCGCAATCAAGCTCTTTCAACTTGGTGACATCAGGCAGAAAATACTCTGCCATAAAGCAAACCTTCAAATTGAACGGTGCAAGCAGTTCGTTCAGCACATTGATATTCGGTGTTTCAAAGCAACGGTACGCAAGGTATTTGTTGATATATTCTGTAACAACCACTTTTGTTCTTTCACTCGTTTGAGCAACTATATTATTGCCGTATGAAACGAGGTCACATTCAAACGGCAAAGGAATATATTTCCTAGCTTTGGGGTTTGCTTTGGATATCGACACAATGTTGTGTTCAGCTAAAAAATCTTTTGTTTCGCAGTTGCAGTCATACGCTGACTGCTGTAATGCGATTTCTAATATATCTTTATTTGTCATTTTGTTACCTAACCTATGTATCATAATATATTCCTGTTCGTTTTCGCAGGCGATTTCAAAACCTACTTTCTGGTACATTCGGACAGCGTAGTTTTCCTTTTGAACAGCAAGAGATGCTTTTGGATAATGCAGTTCTTTTAGATGCTCAAGCATTTTATTCATCAGTGTAGTGCCTATCCCCATTTTTTGATATTCGTTAAAAACCGAGATAGCAAACTCAACTGTAACATCGTCAATACTGCCATATCCATTGATATTACGTACCCATACTGCTCCTACAACTCTGTTATCAACCTCGGCACAAAAGCAATAATCGTCCTCTTGCTTTCCAAAGTCCTTTATGTAAACCTGAAGCTCGGGCTTATTGATAATTGATTTTGGTGCTAAGTCCGTTGTATCAGGCTGATAAATTGCCGGATATAAAAAATCGTCAAGCAGAGGGTATTCATCAGTTCTCATTTCTCTTATGGTGTAGTCCATATTTACTCCGTTATTTTATTAAGATTATCTTGTAATCGGTATCCTGATGACCGTTTTCAGCCTTTCCTGGGCAACCCGTCTTGCGTCGCTGAGGTAAATTTCGTGGTGATAACGGCTTTCAGTGATGTCAATTTCATAGCCGTTATCTGTGGCATATTCGTGCATTAACGCAACCGTTGCAGGCTCGCTGTTATAAGAGCCCAGGTGCATACATTGAACGCACAATCCCTCGGTATAGGTAAAGAATTCCACCTTTGAAAAATCGGTTTTTTTCTTTGCGGTTGCTTCGGCAATTGCCCAATCAAAATCTGCCTTAGTCACAAAATCAGGCAGCCGTATCAGCGAAATCCAACAAAAGTTTTCCTTGTGAGTGTAGTCAATCCCCTGCACGCCCTCCTGCCACCAGAAACCTTCAAGTGGCGGAACAACATAATCAAAATAGCCTTCAATTTTGTGACTGCCCATTTTGCTCATTTTGATTGTAAAGGCAATAGCATACAGCAAACCGATAGACTGCTTGTATTCGCCGTTCTCGTCATTTGGATCGCTTTTACCTCTGACGGCTATATAATTCATAGCCGGTACATCTACAATACCCGGCTTGTTCTTAGGCATATAAAATTCCTTGTATTCTTTTTTGTAATCGAAAGCCATTATTTTGTTCCCCTCTTTTTTGGTGCAGGCAGTTCATTAACCATTGCGTTAAACAGTTCCGCTAAGAACTCCCTGTCCTCGATATTTTCTACCAAGAGCATTTCTTTTGCACCCTCATATGGTAATTCAAACTGTGCATCAGGCATCAGCACTTTTGCGGATTTTGATGACTTTACGAGAAATCGGTTATCATAAATGCCGCCAATTACTTTGCCCCTATAATAAATAATATACTCTCCCATCATAGCACGGTAGGTGATTTCATCAAGTGTGCTGAGATGTTCTAGAATAAAGTCTAAATAATCTTTTGTTGAAGCCATATTTACCTCTTATATTCTGTCCGATAAACTGTTAAGACAGAATTTATTTTTCTAAGGAGGCACTGATTAAATCGTTTGTGCATATTGCGCCGTCAGATTTTTTGTCAGATTGTTCAAAATTTTTGCGCATCCTTAGAAGTGTGCAGAATTTTGGCCAAAAAGGCGGAAAATATGCAAGCAAGATGCATAAACAATCTTCAGACGTGATTTAATCAGTGATTCCGTAATTTTGTTCATAGTGAATATCTCCCTAAATACAAATCAATCGTATCGTAAATCTTAATAACTCCGCCGACATCGTCAATAGCTTTCTTCATATCCTTTTCAAAAGCTTTCCGCACTCTTTCAGGCAAAGCGTTGTGGCCAGAATAGGTCTTAATTAATGATATGTATTCCTCACTTGTCAGCCTGCGGATTCGTTTATATACTTTTGATTTTATATTGGTAAATCCATATTGCTTAAGCTCATTGATTTGCTCCTGACATTTTGATAAATCAAATTCAGCAGGTGTTTTATCATTAGGACGATACTTTTTATAAACAGCCATACTCGCAAGGTTTGTTTTGTCGGTTTCATTGCTGACAAATGGGTGATTCCAGAATAAGGCGACAACACCGTCAGACTTTAGCAATGATTTTATTTTTGCATATCCGCTGTCTTTTGGAATCCAATGAAAAGCTGTTGCACTGTAAATAAGGACAAAGCTCTTTTCAGATAAATCAGCTTCAATGAAATCTGAATTAATAATATTGAAATTATCAAAATGCGAAAATTTCTGCGCACAGTAACTCGCAAGCTTGTCGCCAAGCTCAACAGCTGTCACATTACAACCATTATTTAGGAACGGCAAAGTAGCTTGTCCTGTGCCAATTCCAATTTCAAGTACATTACTGTTTTCTGATAAATTTACATAATCAAAAATATCCTCAAATAAATCTTTCGGATAAGCAGGTCTTGACTTGTCGTAATTGTATTCATCTGTATTGAAGGTTTTTCGTAAGTCCATATTCAGTTACCTGTTAAATATTTTTCCATTAGATAAAATCTTCCCATACGCCAATCGGCATAGCCTACGATTTTGTAGCCGAGGTTTTTATAAAGCTTTAGTGCATAAGGATTTTTGGTGAAAGCATCCAGACGTATAGATTCAATACCTGCATTGCTAAGTTTGGATTCAATATATTCCATTGTGATTTTGCCGACACCTTTATTTTGAAAATCAGGGTGAACGCAAAGCCTGTGAATGATTCTATATTTTGTATCGGGATACTGCCAATCTCCATTATTGTATTCTTCGTCACAGGAATTGTTTATTACATAAATGACAGCTATCTTTTCGTCAACAATTCCTATGTATAAGTCATTATTGTCAATATCCTGTTTTATAGTAGCTTCATCGGGATAAATTGCATCCCACTGATATATTTCTGCTTCATTCATATTAATTATAGCGGATTTGATAAGCTCCATTATTTTATCAAAATTTTCTGAAGTTGCTTTTCTGTATTGTATATTCATTGTTTTCCTCATCATATTTTCTTTGTAAAGCAGATTATTCTATTTGCTTCGTCAAAGCCTAAATTTATATGAAATTGGCGACTGATTTCATTATCGAGTTCGCAGTCACTGGCAAATTCACTGCAACCTTTTTCTTTTGCCCGCTTCTCACAGTAATTCAAAAGCTGTTTTGCATAGCCTTGTTTTCGATATTCTTCTTGTACAAAAATTCCTTCTAAATATCCTACCGGACTGCTGTTTGTGCCTTAATCCGCATTGTGCAAACCCTTGTATAGTACCGTTAATAATCAACAGGAATAAAGCATTATTATCGCTCTTCATTAACGAAGAAAAACCGTTTGACAAATCTTCTACTGTATGGCTTGCCCACATCTGAACAGCTAATAAAGCGATAGCTTCACTGTCAGCATTCGTAGCTTTTCTGTACTCTATTTTCATAACATAACTCCCTATAACCATTGAATAAACGCAGTTTTATCATCTGAATTGTAGCCTGCTCTTTTATAGAAGTTAAGTGTACCTTCGTTTTTAGAGCCTGTGAGCAACATCATTTTGTAGCAATCCGCTTTCTGTGCAAGCTCCTTTGCATAATTCAGGCAGGCTGTTGCGTAGCCTTTACCTCTGTAATCAGTGTGCATGACCACATTTTCTATAAAAGCGTAGGGTCGGATATTTCTTGTGAGATTCGGAATAATCACGCACACGCAGGAAGAAACAATTTTGCCTTCAATCTCAGAAACAATAATGTGATGATTTTCGTCGTTGCAAATTGTATTCCATGTTTTCTCCAAATTTTCGCTATGCTCAGGAACACCAAGCTCGTGCAAATGAGTATATAATTCAAGCAATTTGTTCAATTCGTTTGTCTTGATTTCTCTAATCACTTTCATCACCGTAATTTCACCGTAATTACTAATATCAATATTTATTTAAATTCTACCATCAAAACAATAATATAGCAATTATTTTGAAAATTAAAACGCTATAAATTTCACAAAAAATAACAAAGCAAGGGGCGTGAATCGAAGTGTGGTTCGTACCCTTATTATTCTAAATCTTCTTTTAATCGTTTTAGGATTTTCTTCAATCTCTTTTCTACGCCTTCTGTCGTCAGACCGACTCTCAATGATGCTTCACGGGTTGTTGTTTTCTCCTTGCTTTTCAGGCAGTTGGGACAGATACCAAATACTAACTCAATCAATCTTAAATCCTGTGGCTTGAGTTTGCTCAAAGCTGTTTTTAACTTTTCTCTCTGTTCGTTTTTGAAATATATATCTTCGGGGGACAGTGTATTTATTTCAACATCAGTGATTGAAAGATTGAAATAATTTTCATTATCTTTATTGTGAATATCAAGATTGCTATTCTGCTTGAATTGAGTCGAAGCAATAATGCAGTTGCGAACTGTGTTCTTTGAAATATTCAATTCATTTGCAATGTCCGTGACTGCTTCTTCAAGAGGTTTGTCATTCGGTTGTTGCGAGTACAGCAATGCTACTTTCCTTAAATTCTGATACAGATTATCATTATTGATATGTACATTACCGCAGACAGTACGGACATATTCGTGCCAAGGCTTGAGTGTCTTATATTTTATCAGTTGTAGTAAAGGTATATCCGAATTATAGCTTTGCAGTTCACTCCACAGCAGAGATGAAAAGATTTGTTTCAAGTCGTCAATTCTGTTACTATCCAAGCTGTATTTCTTTATAAACAGTCGAACGTTTCTGTTGAGTACAGGTTCATAAAAATAGAGAAATTCATTAAAGTATTTTTCATCCTTTGTTTCTTTGTAGCGTACAAAATAATCATTCAAGTTAGCAAGCCTGATTGGAACATAATTAAGCTGATACATTTTATTTTCCTTAATCTTTCATAGCCTCCTCATAAATTTTTGAAAGCTCCATATCTTTCTCGTATTGATTTTCGGCATAGTCAAAATCAACATTTGCTAAATTAAAATAATAATCAATAAGCTCCTTTGCCTTGGCAGATACATTCGCATTGTATTTGCTGAGGCTTTTATTTTTGCGGATAGAATCGTAACGGTTTTTCCATAGAACATAATATGGGCTGTCGGATTTTCTCTGTTTTTTCATTTTCCTTTTTGTGACTTCCGGGTGTTTAGCGATGTATGAACAAGGCACACCGTATTTCTTATTTACTGTACTGCAATACAGTTGATTGCGTGCTGTTGTCATAAAGAAATAGCTGTCGCAAATATCGCATCTCCAAAGATAGTGACCGTGAATATATCCTTCAAACAAATCTGTCATCAAAAAGTCTTTCAGATTATTGTAATAAACCTTTCGATAAATCTTGCTTGTGCCGTCTGCAACTTCTACCACCGGAATTATTGTTGCTCTCGTGCCGAATGGGTGGCTGTTAACATCAAATATAAAATTCATATACGGGTCTTTTACAAAATCATTGAATGCTTCTGCAAGTTCTGCTTTTGTTCGTGCGTTGTTTTTTACGATTTTATTTGTAATCTGAAACACAACTGATGAATAATATTCTACTTCCTTTACAGCCGACGAGATATAGAAACCGATTGAGAAAGCCGTTTCCAAATCAACAGACGCTTTGATTAACTCGTCTAATTTTTCTGAAATCTTTATTCTATATTCATTCTTCGTGAATCGGTCATATTCTTCATAAAGCTTGATTTTTCCTTCTGCGAAAAGCTTATTTATTTCCTCTTTGCATTTCTTGATATCAAATATTTTAAAAACTTCATATTGACTCAAAACATCGATAGCTGAAATTATTTTTGAATGGTAATCTAAAAAATCAGTCCTGCTAAAATCCTTATTTAACAATTCTTCCGTAAAAATTCTTAAATCTTCAAAAATATTTTCATCAATAAATCTACTGTCGGTATCCATTACAAGAAAACTTGTGTAACCGATAGGATATTCCTTATCGCTGATTGCAAACTTATCTTTTCTATATGTGATGCTAAAAAGATTAGTAGTATTCAGCTTTTTCAGCACATTGTCCTTTAAGTCCATAGTATCAACTCCGTTTATATTATATCACTTTGCAAATGAAATCACAAGTGCATAGGAAAGCAAATTGTGTTGTCACGTACTTTTACGGATTTTTGAAAATTTCTGACATTTATATATTGGGAGCAAAAAGCTTTCAATATTTTATGGAAGGAGTAGTTATAGTGCGTAACAACAAAAAGCTTACTGTCATTGACGGTGAAACATTAATGGATATGCGAATCAAGCCGATAAGCTTTTGCATAGACTCGCTGTTACCGCAGGGTGTATCTCTGCTCTGCGGTGCTCCGAAGATAGGTAAATCGTGGTTAGTGCTTGACTGGTGCGTTCGCATAGCCAAAGGAGAGGAGGTGTGGAATTTTAAAACAGCGAAGGGAACTACCTTGTATCTTTGCCTTGAGGATAACCTGAGCAGAATTCAACAAAGGCTGAATGAGATTACAGATGAAGTTCCGAACAACGTTTTCTTTGCAACTTCATCTTGTTCGATGTCGGACGGACTCGCAGAACAGATTGAAATGTTTATCGCAGAGCAAAACGATACGGTTCTGGTTGTCATAGATACATTTCAGATGATACGAAGTAAAAATAAGGATACTACTTACGCAAATGATTATCAGGAAATTGAGGAGCTGAAAAGATTGGCGGACAAGCTGAAAATTTCTCTTCTGCTTGTACATCATCTGCGCAAGCAGGGTGACAATGATCCTCTGAATAAAATCTCAGGTACGACAGGAATCAGCGGTGCGGTTGATACAACATTTATTCTTGATAAGAGTAAACGCAGTCAGAACAATGCAACAATGATTTGCACGGGCAGAGATATTGAATACAGAGAGTTGGAACTGAACTTTTCAAAAGACAATCATATATGGGATTTAGTTTCGGACAGTGTAGAAAGTCCTGAAATACTTTTGCTGGATGAGATGATTCAGCTGATTGAGTTTATGAAAAAGGTAAAAATCTTCAAAGGTACGAATACCGAATTCGCAGAAGAATTTAATTCTTTCTGCTGTAAAGAAATCTCTGCAAAAGCGTTAAAACAGATGATGAATAAATGGCGCTACGAATTAGAGGATAACGATGTTTTCTTTAGCTCATACAGAAGTAACGGTAAAAGGTTTGTAAATGTTCACTATCTGCCCGATAGTGACTCAAGTGCCGTAAGTGACGTAAATATTATTAGCGCCAAAACTTGCGTTCCTTTCGTCACTTGCGACCCTGACGAGCTGTGTCAGCCAACGTGAGCCGATTTGTGCGATTATTTTGCAGAGGTGGAGGAAGTATCCGACTGCAAGTAAAAATCGCAATTAGGGCGAATTTACGGCAGAATTGAAAGTTTATCTTTAGAAGCGAAAGTTTGAGCTACATTTCCCGGACTTGTCCGGGGCAAGCAGAGCGCCCGGCTGTCCGCCGAACGCATAAAACCGAGCAAAACCCGGACCCACATTAATACGGAGGTGCATAAAAATAGAAAATCGTAATAGAAATCAAACCTTAAGTATCAGATTAACTCAAGCTGAAAAATCTGCAATCTGTAAAAAGTCAAAGAAAGCTCATCTGACATTGACTGAATATATTTTGAAATCTTCATTGCATACCGAAATAAAAGTTATTGATTTACAACCGTTACTAGTTGAGCTGAAAAGGATTGGAAACAACCTGAATCAGATAACGAGAAAGATAAACAGCGGTGCTTTTAATTCATACAACTTTAGTGAAATGATTGCTATGCAAAGAAAAATCTATGATGCAATCATAAAACAACTGTCGGAGGAAAAGTGATGGCGACCGTGACATATATTCGTGAGTCAAAACAATCAATCAGTGCGATGAAAGGTGTAATTGATTACTGTTGTCAGGATAAGAAAGTCTATGATGAGATTTCAAATCAAAGACTTGTCATCGGAATTAATTGTGACGGTGAAAATGCATTCAAAGAGTTTATGGCTACTAAAAAGTCATACGGTAAAACTGACGGTATGAATTTCTATCAGTACGTTCAATCATTCTCACCCGAAGAAAATATTACTCCGCACCAAGCTCATGAGATAGCTATAGAGTTTGCCGAGAAAGCGTGGACAGGATATGAAGTTTTAGTTGCCACTCATTGTGATGCACAGCATATCCATTCCCACTTTGTAATCAACTCTGTCAGCTTTGAGAACGGTAAAAAGCTTCGGCAGAATCCAAACACGCTTAATTCATTACGAGCATTGAGTGATGAAATCTGCAGACATCATAATCTTTCAACACTTGAACCTTACAGCAAGGACGGTATGAAAATCTCTACAAGAGAATACCGCACCGCAGTCAAAGGTCAGAGCTGGAAATTCAAACTGATGAATGACATAGACAAAGCTATGAACATAAGCGGAAGCAAGGAAGATTTCATAAACGCAATGTCAATTATGGGTTATTCGGTGACTTGGACTGATGGCAGGAAATACATCACCTATCAATGCCCGAACAAAATGAAGTGCAGAGATATTAAACTACACAACGATAAATATTTGAAAGGAAGTATGGAAAATGAATTCAGATACAGGCAAGAACAATATTTTGGAAAGCCTCAAGCAGAGGAACAGCAACTCACTGACAGCGATAGAGCTACTATCGGGAGAAACAAAAGTGATTTCGATTCCGTCACAGGTCAGAGAGGAGGAACTCAATCTGTTGAGAACGGCAATAACCTTTCAGCCGGAGCTGTACAACCTGATTTCAAAAATCTCAACGGACGACCAGATGGTGAAATATCTGGAGAGAATTCTGGAAATCAACAAAGACAATATGGAATCAATCTCGAAGAGTTGTCAGACGGAGCTGAAGAAAGTTTCAGAACAGACTCTGAAAGAAATCAGGTCAGTGCAAACGCAGATGACCGAGTCTATCCAACAGGCTGGGAAGATTCAAGAAGAGTTTTTGAACAATACCTTGCAAAAAGGTCAGGAACTCATAGCCTCTCAAGTGAAAAAGTCAACTCTGCTGACAACCTTAAAATGGATAGCAATAACCATACTGTCCTCGGCAGTATCAACTCTCTTGCTGAATCACTTTCTCGTATAATTGATGATGATTCGGGGGATGAAGAAGAACGTAGAAAGCGGATTATAGCTGAGCAAAATGGAAGTGATATAGGTGCTTTCATAGGTTCAGTTGCCGGAATGTTTATTAATATTATTTCTGATAGCAACGAGGAAATTGAGGTTGAAGAAAAAATTAAAGAAGATAACGGATTTAATATGAACCTGTAAGTTTATTTAAGAAAAGAGGATTTTATTATGTACAAATTTAGTATAAAAATTCCAGTGGTAAAGGAGCGATGATAGAAAAATAATTAAGCATTGTGCCGTGTTGACGTATGGCACGTAAAGAAAATCCTATTATTGTCGAATCTGTTGAATTTGATTATGTAGGAACGGATGAACAGTTTAATACTTTTCTGAAAAGTATAATCAAAGATTACCTTACGGAAAATAATCTGTTGCCTGATTACTATGATGATAAAATTAATTCAAAAAAGTCAGTATAAGAGCTGGATATTATAAAAACTTTGTGATATGTTGTGGTTGCACCGAGGTGGTGTGACCACAACATTCAAATAACAAATGAGAGGAGAATGATTATGAAGGTGTGGCTGTATTACAGGCTATCAAGAGATGAAGATGCTGAACTCAATTCTCTTAACAATCAGCGAAACATTTTAGTAGAATATGCAAATGCAAATAATCACGAAATTGTCGGTGAGTCTTTTGATGATAATGTAAGTGGTATGCACTTCAATCGTGAGGGTATAAGCAAAATCTATGAACAGGTCGAGAATAAGGCGATTGAAGCAATCATCGTGAAAGACTTATCCCGACTTGGCAGACACAGAACGCAGACGGCGATGTTTATTGATTACCTTCGTGAACACGATGTCAGGGTGCTGTCGGTTACAGAAAGCATTGACACAAGCAATGAAGATGATGACCTGATGATAGGCTTCAAGGGGATTTTCAACGATATGTACGCTCGTGATATTTCAAAGAAAATCCGTGCAGGCTACAAGCAGAAACAGAAGAATGGCATTGTGATTACAGTACCGCTCGGTTATTTCAAAGATAAGAACACAAATGAAATTGTGATTGTCGAGGAAGAAGCGGAGATTGTCAGAAAGATATTTGACCTCTACCTATCAGGCTACGGTTTAAAAGCAATAGCCAAAAAGCTGAATGATGAGGGCATAAAATCACCGCAGTATTATCAGAACAAAATGTACAACAAGAAATTACCCTGCAACAAACCTGAAATTACTGGCAGGTACTTATGGGTTAACACAACGGTAAAACGGATTTTGCAGAATGAGTTTTACATAGGAACGGTAACCTGTCACAAGACCTATACCAGTAAAATTAATCATATCAGAAAGGCTTTGCCTGAGAAAGAACAATTTAAACACGAAAATTTTGCACCTGCCATTATCTCAAAGGAGAAATGGGAACAGGTGCAATTTTTATTATCTTCAAAGCGTAATAATGTTCGAGCGAGTTCAGGTAATCCTTGCCACCGCTACACAGGACTGATAGAATGTGGTGACTGCGGTTGTACATTCGTATGCAAAAAGCGTAAGTGGAAAGATAAACCCGAACGCATCGAATACAACTGCAACGGCTATCATCGCTATGGCAAGGAACACTGCACGGCACATAGGATTGATGAGGGGTATTTGGATAAGCTGATTTATGATGAGCTTATGTCAATCAAGGATGAAGCGCTTGCAAATTATAAATCAAAGTTACTAATAAGCTGAAACAGCTCAATACAAGTCTTGAACAGCGTAAATCAGACCAAAAGGAAATCCTGCTTGAGAGAATCAGGGATAGGGAACACGCAGATATCTACACAGAAATGCTTGAAAAATGTGAATCAGATATTCAAAAGCTTGAATATGAAATCAAATCCATACAAGATTACAATTCCACAATCAAAAAGCGCAAAGCTGAAATGAAAGACAGCGTTCAAATCATTGAAGAAATTATAAAAGATGAGGCAATCAGCGATGCAAACCTCAGGTTGCTTGTAGATAAAATAATAATCTTTGAAAAAGATAAAAAGATGAATATCAAAATCAAGCTCAATGCAAAATTTCAAAAACATAAGGATTGTTATGATGAGAATGGCAATCTTAAAGACAGTGCATTTACGGTATAAAACTTTTGGCAGACGCATAACATTAGTAAGTTTCAATTTAGCGATTATAGCTAAATTGAAGTGTGATAATTTGTACAATATAAACGACAAAATCATCACCTTATGTTATGCGTCTGCCAACTTTATTTTGCCAAAAACAAGAAAAAACTCGATAAAATCGAGCTTTTTAGGGTGGTGCGGGCGACAGGACTTGAACCTGCACATCGGTTGACACTAGAACCTAAATCTAGCGCGTCTGCCAATTCCGCCACGCCCGCATTTTCAATTTCTGCAAGACCTACCGTTAGATAATACTATAAATGTCAGCAAAAGTCAAGTATAAGCAAGCAGTATATTATTACTGCTTGCAGAACACGATTCCGTCTTTTTTACTGATTGACTTGATTTTTGCCAAAGATTCAACTCTTACGCCCATATCACGAACGAGGTTGCCGCCGCCCTGATAAGCTTTTTCGATAACAATTCCCGCACCTGCTGTTTTTGCGCCTGCTTTTTCAATAAGCATAAGAAGTGCCGTCAAGGCACTGCCCTTTGCAAGAAAATCGTCAATGATAAGCACATTGTCTTCTTTGCTCAAAAATTCATTAGAAACAACTATGTCATAGTCCTTTTTATGAGTGTATGAGTGGACGGTTGCGTTGTATGTATCTGAGTAAATGTTTATCGTCTTTGTCTTTTTTGCAAAAACAACGGGAACATTAAAATACTGAGCCGTAAGACAGGCAATGCCGATTCCCGACGCTTCAATTGTCAGAATTTTTGTTATGTTTTCATCCTTGAAAAGTCTGTAAAATTCCTTGCCAAGCTCACATACAAAACTGACATCAATCTGATGATTGAGAAAGCTGTCAACCTTTAACACATTGTCGGCACCAATATGTCCGTCTTTAAGAATTCTGTCTTCTAAAAGTTTCATATCAATCTCTTTTCTGAAAAATAAAATAGTAACAAACAATACGATAGATTATACTACAAAAATTTTCACATTTCAATTGATTTTTGTGATATTCCATGTTTTATTTTTCTTATTTTCGCAAAAAATTAAATTCAGACACAAAAAAGGCAGTCGTGATAAAGCGACTGCCCCTGTGTTTTATACTTCAATATTTTTAATTGAATCAAATTCGTCCGTGATTTCTTTTGACGGCTTTTTTGAAAGAAGAGAAACAACAACATTCACAATAAGCGCAAGTCCGAAGCCTACAACAAGTGAATAAAGATTTGTTGCCGCATAAAGCGTCTGACCGTTTACAAGCGGAATATAGTCCCATATGATAACTGTCAGAGCGCCTGTTGCCATACCGCTGATTGCACCCGAAAGTGTTGAGCGTTTCCAGAAAAGTGCCAACAGAACAACAGGTCCGAATGCCGAACCGAATCCTGCCCATGCATCCGAAACAAGTCCCATAATGCTTGATTTAGGATTAAGTGCAATGAAGAATGCGATTACAGCAACAACTGCAACTGCAATTTTGCCGACCAAAAGCGAACTCTTTTCGCTTGCATTCTTTTTAACAGCGCCTTTGTAAAGATCCTCCGAAACAGCCGATGCAGTGACGAGAAGCTGACTGTCTGCTGTTGACATAATTGCGGCAAGGATTCCGCAAAGGAAAATACCGCCGATAAAGATAAGCACACCGTTGCCTGAGAAAAGCTGCTGGATTGTTCTGATGAATACAGATTCGCTTGTTGCATCGTCAAGCTGTGCTGTAAGGTAGCCTCTTGCAATAAGACCGATAAGGCATGACGCAGTAAGTGAAATAATTACCCAAACAACAGCAATTTTTCTTGACTTCTTGATTTCTTCATTGCTCTTTACAGCCATGAATCTGACGAGAATATGCGGCATACCGAAGTAACCGAGTCCCCACGCAAGGTTTGAAATAATCGAAACAGCCGAAACAGGCGTTCCGTCGCCGTTTACAAAGAAGTTAAGGAACTGAGCAGGCTGTTCAACACCTTTTGCGGCAAGCGCAGAACTGAAGCTTGTGTCAAATGTGAGAATTGCATATGCAAGCACCGGAACGGTAAGGATTGCAACAATCATCATAAGTCCCTGAATTAGGTCGGTTGTACAAACTGCCTTGAAACCGCCCATGAATGTATATACAAGAATTACTACTGCGGCAACGATAAGACCGATAACATAAACCCGATTGTAGTTTTCGTCACCGCTTGCGCTGTCCGAGAAGAGCGTTGCAAAAAGCTTTGCGCCAGAACTGAATGCCGACGCTGTGTAAACCGTGAAGAAAACTGCGATGATTGACGCCGAAACAATCTTGATTATGTTTTTATGGTCACGGTAGCGATTTTTGAAAAAGCTCGGAATAGTGAGCGAGTTGCCTGCCACAATTGTGTATTTACGAAGTCTTGCCGAAACAATGTACCAGTTGAGAATTGTGCCGATAAGAAGTCCTACGGCAATCCATGCCTCGCCTGTGCCGGCAAGGTATACAGCGCCCGGAAGTCCCATCAAAAGCCAACCGCTCATATCAGATGCCTGTGCCGACATTGCGGCTGTCCAACTGCCGAGGTTTCTGCCACCGAGAAAGTAGTCCTCATTGTTCTTGTTGCCCTTTGAACAAACAAAGCCTATTACGATCATAATAATCATATAAGCTATAAACGCACAAAGAACTATTATGTTGTTTGTTGTCATTATGCCCCTCCTGAAATTAAATTTATAAATCAAATACCCTTTAATTCTACCAAAAATGAATAAATAAATCAAGTGAATTGCAGTATTTAGGGCTTTTATGCAGATGATTTGTGCATTTGCAAAAATTTAGGAGTAACATTTTGCACATAATTACGAATAAAATAACTTTTATGTGCATTTAAAAGGGGTTTTTGTGTTGATTTGAAGAATCAAAAGTATTATAATTACATTGATTGCAAATTGACTGTAAAAGGTATGTGGAGAGATAGAAATGAATATGGTAAAAAGAACTTGGGCAGAAATTTCACTTAATGCAATTGAGCATAACTATAATGTAATAAGAAATAAGGTTGCAGACGATACAAAGGTCTGTTGTGTTATAAAGGCTGACGGCTACGGCCACGGTGCAGTTGAGCTTTCACAGATTTATGAAAAACTCGGAGCGGATTTTTTTGCTGTTTCAAATATTGACGAGGGTATAGAAATCAGAAAAAGCGGTTCAAAACTCCCTATTGTGATTCTTGGCTACACTCCCGTTTCGGAAGCAAAAAATCTTGCCGCTTATAATATTTCTCAGGCTGTTTTTTCACTTGAGTATGCAAAGGAGCTTTCCGAAAAATGTGTTGAAGAGGACTGTATCTGCAAAATGCACATCAAGGTTGACTCGGGAATGTCAAGAATCGGCTTTATGTGTCAGGAATTTCCACGGGATGAATATTCTATTGAAGAAATTTGTGAGGCTTGCTGCCTGCCTAATCTTGAGGTTGAGGGACTTTTTACTCATTTTTGTGTGTCTGATGAAGATGCCGAGGGCAGAGAGTTCACAAACAAGCAGTATGAAAACTTTATTCATGTGCGTGACAGCCTTAAAAAGCGAGGCGTCGATATCAGCGTTGTTCATTGCTCAAACAGCGGTGCAATTGAAGATTACCCCGAAACCTGTTGCGATATGGTAAGAGCAGGTATTATCCTCTACGGACTTGCTCCGTCATCAAAGCTTGCCGACAGACTTGACCTTGTTCCTGCAATGACTCTTAAAACAGTTGTCGCTTTTGTAAAAGAGGTTCAAAAGGGTGCAACAATTTCCTACGGCAGAACTTTTACAGCCGACAGAAAGATGAAAATTGCAACCGTTCCGATCGGATACGCTGACGGATTCATCAGACAGAATGCAAAAGACGGCTATATGATGGTGAACGGAAAGAAAGCGAAAATTGTGGGCAGAATATGTATGGATCAGACAATGCTTGATGTTACCGATATTGAAGATGTCAAGACAGGTGACGAGGTTGTCGTATTCGGTACAGGCGAAAACGGTGAGCCTACTGCAGATTCGCTTGCAGAAAATACAGGAACTATAAACTACGAAACCGTCTGTCTTGTAGGAAAGCGTGTTCCGAGAATTTACATTAAAGACGGAAAAATTGAGAATGTGATGTATAAATTATGAGATTACTTGCTGTTGACGGAAACAGTATTGTAAACCGTGCGTTTTACGGAATAAGACCGCTTACCACAAAGGACGGTCAGTTTACAAACGCAATTTACGGATTTCTTACAATGCTGTACAAAATTAAAAATGAAGAAAATCCCGACGCCGTGGCGATTGCCTTTGACCTGAAAACACCGACCTTCAGACACAAGGCTTATGCAGGCTACAAGGCAACGCGAAAAGGTATGCCTGAGGAGCTTGCGTCACAAATGGAACCGCTGAAAAAGCTTCTTACCCTTTTAGGCTATAAGCTTGTTACCTGTGAGGGCTTTGAGGCTGACGATATTCTCGGTACGCTCGCCAAGGCTTGTGAAGAAAACGGAAACGAGTGCGTTATTGCAACAGGTGACCGTGACAGCCTTCAGCTTGTGTCGGACAAAACAAGCGTTCATCTTTGCTCAAACAAACAGGATATACTCTATACTCCCGAAAAGATTCTTGAAACTTACGGTGTAACTCCGAAGGAGCTTATAGAAATCAAGGCGATTCAGGGCGATACTTCGGATAATATTCCGGGTGTTGCGGGAATAGGTCCAAAGGGTGCAGGCGACCTCATTCAGAGATATCACACGGTTGAGTATATCTATGACCATCTTGATGAACTTGAAATCAAGGACGGTGTGCGTAAAAAGCTGACTGCATCAAAGGATAATGCAATTCTCAGCCGTATGCTCGGTGAAATAAACTGCAACGCTCCTGTTGACACAAATGTCGAAAATTATGTTGTAGATATGAAAGATGCCGATGAATGTGCCGGATTTATGGCAAAACTTGAACTGTTTTCTTTAATAGAAAAATACGGTATCAAGGCTGACAAAAACACAAAGACAAAAGAAACTGAGGAAAAAACACTTGAGGTTGTATCTGATTTTGATGAAAATGAACTTTTAAAAAATGTTAAGCCAAAGATAAAACTCTATATTAGCTTTGAAATTGAGAATAAAGAATTAAAATCCTTTGCCGTGCTTTTTGACGGCAAGGTGTATATAAGCACGGATGAAGAACTTTTTGTTAAGTTTATTGCCGACAGTGAACTTGAAAAGTACACAAGAAATATCAAAACGCTCTATGCTTATGCCGATGAGAAAAATATTGATGTTGAAAACATTGTGTTTGATATTGAGCTTGCGGCATATCTGATTGAACCGTCGTCAAAGGATTATTCGGACAAAAATCTTTGTGCCGCTTACGAAATCGCTCTGCCTGTCTGCACTGATGAGCAGAATGAAAAATACGAGGCATTTGCCTGTTACGCAGAATTGTGCGAAAAACTCGGAGATAAAATCAAGGCTCACGGTCAGGAAAAGTTGTTAAGTGAAATTGAAATTCCGCTTGCAAAGGTGCTTGCAAGAATGGAAAATATCGGTGTCTGTGTTGACCGACAGGGCATTGAAGGCTACGGCGAAATGCTTTCTGCACAGATTAAGGAGCTTGAAACCGCAATTTACGAAAGTGCGGGCTGTGAGTTTAACATCAATTCTCCGAAACAGCTTGGCGTAGTTTTATTTGAAAACCTCGGACTCCCTTGCAAAAAGAAAACGAAGAGCGGCTACAGCACAAATGCAGAGGTGCTTGAAAGCCTGAGGTATGACCACCCTGTTGTTGAAATGGTGCTGAGATACAGAACGCTCTCAAAGCTAAATTCAACCTACTGCGAGGGACTTTTAAAGGTTATCGCAGATGACGGCAGAATCCATTCAAACTTTAACCAGACCGAAACAAGAACAGGCAGAATCAGCTCAACAGAGCCGAATCTCCAGAACATTCCCGTAAGGACCGAACTCGGCAGAGAGATGAGAAAGTTTTTCTGCGCAGGAGAGGGTCGGGTGCTTGTTGATGCCGACTATTCGCAGATTGAACTCCGTGTGCTTGCCCATATTTCGGGCGACAAAAATATGATAAAAGCGTTCAGGGATAACGAAGATATCCACGCAATCACAGCGTCACAGGTGTTCAATATGCCGCTTGATATGGTAACTCCGATTATGAGAAGCCGTGCAAAGGCTGTTAATTTCGGTATTGTTTACGGTATCGGTGCATTTTCTCTTGCAAAGGATATCGGTGTTTCAAACAGAGAGGCAAAGCACTACATTGAAAGCTATCTTGCCCATTACAGCGGTGTTGACAGCTATATGAAAAATGTTGTTGAAAGAGCAAAGGCTGACGGCTATGTTGAAACAATGTTCGGCAGAAGAAGAAATCTTCCCGAACTCACCTCGGGCAAGCATATGCTCCGTGCATTCGGTGAACGGGTTGCAAGAAATATGCCTATTCAGGGCACAGCCGCAGACATTATCAAAATTGCAATGATTAAGGTTGACGAGCGAATGAAAGCCGAAAATCTCCGTGCAAGACTTGTGCTGCAGGTTCACGACGAACTTATTGTCGAAGCTCCGCAGGATGAGAGCATGAGGGTTGCGCTCATCGTTCAGGAAGAAATGGAAAACGCAGTAAAAATGAGCGTTCCGCTCACAGCCGATGCGGCAGTCGGAAGGACTTGGTATGATGCAAAAGGATAACAGAACAATTGCCTTTGTCTGCACGGGCAACACCTGTCGCAGTCCTATGGCAGAGGCAATTTTTAATGATATGGCAGAGAAAAACGGCGTTTGCGCCAGGGCGGAAAGCTTTGGCATTGCGACCTCAACGGGACTTCCCGTGTCGGAAAATTCCGTGATTGCCTGTAAGGAAATCGGAATTGACCTTTCGGGCAAAGCTTCAACAGCCGTAGCTGATGCCGGCATTGAAAAATACGAAAAATTTTACTGTATGTCGCAAAGTCACGCAAAAATGTTGATGCAGTTTTTTCTTGTACAGCCCGAAAAAATCGCCGTACTCGGTATAAGCGATCCCTACGGCGGAGACATTGAGGTGTACAGACATTGCCGTGATGAAATTGTTAATTCTGTAAAGGAAATATTAAAAGCGTATGAAAATTGACAGAATGACCGAAAATCAGCTTGAGGCGGTTGCACAGCTTGAACAGCGGTGTTTTTCGCATCCGTGGTCATTTAACAGCCTTGAAGAAGAACTGAACAACGAAACTTCGCTGTTTTTTACCGCAACGGAAGACAATGCCGTTGTCGGATATATAGGAATGAGCGTTGTTGTTGATGAGGGTTACATTTTCGATGTTGCCGTTGACGGCACACACAGAAATCGGGGAATAGGTTCGGCGCTTGTTGAAACGCTTGTGAACTATGCCAAGAAAAATAACCTTTGCTTTCTCACTCTTGAGGTTCGTGAAAGCAACAAAAATGCCCGTTCTCTCTATGAAAAATTCGGATTCATCAAGGTGGGAGAGAGGAAAAACTACTACTCTTCTCCTGCTGAAAACGCTGTTTTAATGACACGCTTTTTTTGACATATATATGTAATAAAACATTATATTAATGATATTACGGAACTTCGTCATAAATGTTTCGTAGTGAAAGGAAAATTATGAAGATACTCGCAATAGAATCGTCCTGTGACGAAACTGCGGCAGCGGTTGTTGAGGACGGCAGAAACATAATATCCTCGGTGGTTGCATCTCAGGTTGAGGAACACAAGCTCTACGGCGGTGTTGTTCCCGAAATCGCATCCCGCCGTCACGCAGAGGCAATTGTTCCTGTTGTAAGACAGGCTCTTGAAGATGCAGACTGCACGCTTTCGGATATTGACGCAATCGGTGTTACATATGCCCCCGGACTTATCGGAGCGTTGCTTGTGGGGGTGAATTTTGCAAAGGGACTTTCACTTGCAACAGGAATCCCCCTTGTGCCTGTTCACCATCTGCGTTCGCATATTGCGTCAAATTATATTTCAAATAAAGAATTAAAACCGCCGTTCCTCTGCCTTGTTGTGTCGGGCGGTCACAGTCACATTGTTATGGTTGAGGACTACACAAAGATGAAAATTATCGGCAAAACCCGTGATGATGCCGCAGGCGAGGCTTTTGACAAAGCCGCAAGGACAATGGGAATGCCGTATCCGGGCGGAATTGAAATGGACAGAGTTGCGGAAAACGGCAATCCGTTTGCGTTCAAGCTTCCTCGTCCCGCAGTTCACGATGCGCCGTATGATTTCAGCTTTTCGGGGCTTAAAACTGCGGTAATCAACCTCATTCACAATTCAGCGCAAAAGGGTGTTGAGCTTAACAAAGCCGATGTCTGTGCATCATTCCGCTATGCCGTTGTCGATTGCCTTGTTACAAACTTTATCAAGGCGGCTGAAGACCTGGGACAGAAAAAGCTTGTAATCGCAGGCGGTGTTTCGGCAAATTCACTTCTCAGAAGAACCCTTGCAGAAGAGTGTAAAAAGCGTGATTGGGAAATGTATATGCCCGAAAAATCTCTCTGCGGTGACAATGCCGCCATGGTCGGTTCACAGGGATATTACGAGCTTCTCAGCGGAAATATTGCAGGAACAGACCTCAACGCTTTTGCCACAATGAGTATTGAAAAAGGCTGATTTATTCGCAAATAATCACTAAAACACTTGCTATTTTATCAAGAATATACTAAAATAGTGTTAATAAACCGAAAGGATGATTTAAAATGAGCAATCCTATTGTTACTTTTGAAATGGAAAACGGAAAAACAATCAAAGCGGAGCTTTATCCCGAAATTGCTCCGAATACCGTAAATAATTTTCTCAGTCTTGTAAACAAGGGTTACTATGACGGTCTCACATTCCACCGTGTAATCTACGGATTTATGATTCAGGGCGGTTGTCCCGAAGGCACGGGCATGGGAGGTCCCGGATATTCAATCAAGGGCGAATTTGCCGCAAACGGCTTTGAAAACGACCTCAAACACACAGAGGGCGTTCTCTCAATGGCTCGCTCAATGATGCCCGACTCCGCAGGCTCGCAGTTCTTCATTATGCACAAAAACGCTCCTCACCTTGACGGTCAGTATGCCGCTTTCGGCAAGGTAATCGAGGGTATGGATGTTGTAAATGAAATTGCAGAATGTGACACGGACTATTCTGACAAACCGCTTGACCCACAGGTTATGGCAAAGGTTACCGCCGAAACCTTCGGCGTTGACTACCCTGACCCAAAAAAGTGCTGATATAATTGCGAAAGGAAAATAGATATGAATGTTTTGCTTGCAGGCGGTGCCGGATATATCGGCTCGCACACTTGTGTTGAGCTTATCAATGCAGGTCATGATGTTGTAATTGCGGATAATTTTTCAAACAGCTGTCCCGTGGCGGTTGAAAGAGTGGAAGAGCTTACAGGAAAGAAAATTCCCCTCTATGAAGCCGATGTTTGTGACAGGGATGCCGTTGAAAAGATTTTTTCGGAAAATAAGATTGATGCGGTAATTCACTTTGCAGGTCTTAAAGCAGTAGGCGAAAGCTGCGAAAAGCCTGTTGAATACTACCGCAACAATATTGATTCAACGCTCACATTGCTTGAAGCAATGAAGAAACACGGTGTAAATAACTTTATTTTCAGCTCAAGCGCAACGGTATACGGCACACCCGAAACAGTTCCGCTTGTTGAAACAATGCCAAAGGGTTCTCCGACAAACCCATACGGCTGGACAAAGTTTATGATGGAACAGATTCTTACGGATGCCGCAAACGCAAATCCCGATATGTCTGTTGTTCTTCTCCGTTACTTCAACCCGATTGGTGCTCACGAAAGCGGCAGAATCGGCGAAGATCCTAACGGAATCCCGAACAACCTTATGCCGTACATAACTCAGGTTGCCGCAGGCAGACTCAAATGTCTTGGTGTGTTTGGTGACGATTACCCGACTCATGACGGCACAGGTGTGCGTGACTATATCCATGTTGTTGACCTTGCAAAGGGTCATGTTAAGGCCATTGAATATTCCGCAGTTCATAAGGGAACAGAGGTGTTTAACCTCGGCACGGGAGTCGGATACAGCGTTCTTGATATTGTAAAGGCTTTTGAAAAGGCAAATTCAATCAAAATTCCTTATGTAATCAAGCCCCGCCGTGCAGGCGACATTGCAGAATGCTTTGCCGACGCAACAAAAGCCAAAAATGTGCTTGGTTGGGTTGCCGAAAAGAACCTTGAGGATATGTGCAGAGACAGTTGGAACTGGCAATCTAACAATGTTAATGGTTACAAATAACAAATTATCATCATTTAATTTGTGCAATCCTACAAAAAACAATATTTTGTAAAATAATCTACGGTTAAAGGTCATTTACAGTTGACTTTTAATGGTCGATTGTTGTATAATGATAATGCTTATAGAAGCATTATCACATAAGGAGGAAAAAGAAAATGTTCAAAAAAGCACTTAGCCTTTTACTGTCTATGATGCTTGTTGTGACATCACTCGTTGTAACTGTAATGAGCGTTTCTGCTGCCGGCGATACATATTTCGTATCCGGTTGTGAAGAACTCACAGGTTACAAGTGGGCTACGACTGAAGCAACTTGCGGAGATAATGTAATGACAGCAAACGGCGACGGTAACTACGAAAAAGTATTTACCAACGTAGCAGTCGGCAACGGCTATCAGTTCAAAGTCGTTAAAAACGACGGTGAAGAATGGATTGGTATCGGTGACGGCTACGAACAGAACTTCACATTCAATGTAAAAACTGCTTGTGATGTAACAGTAACTTTCAACCCAACAACAAAGGAAATCAATGTAACAGGTGACGGCGTTGATATTCCGAAGGACCTTGTTATTGACCATGTTACAGCTGTAGGTAACGGCTTTGGTGAATGGCTCCATGCTAAGGACTGGAAGTTAGATGCTGATGTTAACAACTTAACAGAAACATCTGAGGGTTCAAAGGTTTATCAGATTACCTACGAGAACCTTGACGTTTACGAGAACTATCAGTTCAAGTTTGCTGCAAACAGTTCTTGGGCAGACAACTGGGGCCTTCCTGAGTCAGGCGGTGCTCCGCTCAACGAGTGGTTCGACCTTACGTACAACGGTCAGGATATGATTATTGACACTGATGAAGCAGGTTACGATGACGGTTATGATATCGTTCTTACACTTGACCTTTCAAACTTCAGCTATGCAACAAAGCAGGGTGCTAGATGCAAGATTGACATTGTAACAGGTGACAAGCCTACAGAGCCTGCAACAGAAGAGCCTACAACAGTAGCAGCTCCTACAACAGTAGCTCCTACAACAGCAGCTCCTGAAACAGAGCCTGCAACTGAGCCTGCAACAGAGGCAGCTACAACAGCTGCTGCTGAAAATGGTCTTACAGTAAAGGCTACTTCAAACCTCTTCCCTGAGAAGAAGATCGTTCTTAGCCCTGACCAGAAGACATTCAAGGTTACTTATGTATTCCAGTCTAAGGACAAGGATGTGCTTGACTTCCAGTGGTTTATGTACTATGATTCAAACGTACTCAAGCCAACAGATAATACAAATAAGTCAACTTCTTTTGAATATCCCAGCCAGGGCAGCTACATGTTCAACAAGAAGATTCCGGGCGAGATCGGTGCTACCGGTACAAACCTCAGTCTTTATAACTCAACTTCAAAGGAAATCGTATTTGCTTCAGCTGAGTTTGAAGTAATTGATCCTTCAGCTACTGAAACAACAGTTAATCTCGATGCACAGGTACTTCGTCTTTCAAAGGTTGATCCTGACACAGACTACACAATTACAGAAGAAGAAGTAGAGATTACAAACTTTGGTCTCAATCAGGAGAACTATGATAAGTTCGTAACTGTTTGTAGGACAGATTCAGTTCCTGTTTCTTCAGAAGAAACAACAGTAGCTCCTACAACTGAAGAGGCTACAACAGTAGCTCCTACAACTGAAGAGGTTACAACAGTAGCTCCTACAACTGAAGAGGCTACAACAGTAGCTCCTACAACTGAAGAGCCGACTGAAGCTCCTACAACAGAAGAAGCTACAACAGCTCCTGCAACAGAGCCTACAACAGTAGCTCCTACAACAGTAGCTCCTACAACAGAGCCTACAACAGAGCCTGCTCCTGCAGCAGATCCTATTTATGTAGTAGCCGGTTCAGAAGAATTTGCCGGTCTTAAGTGGATTGGTGATCCTGTAGGCGGTGCTCAGAATGTTATGACAAAAGACGGCGACTTGTACACAAAGACATTCACTGCAACTCCTGCAGGCAAAGACTATCAGATTAAGGTAGTTAAGAATGTAGAAGGTACAGATCCTGAAACAGGCGACAAAGTTTGGAATCAGACTTGGTTTGGTATCGGCGAAGAATACAAAGATAACCTCACATTCAATGTAACAGATACTTGTGATGTAACAGTAACATTCAATCCTGCTACAAACGAAATTAATGTAACAGGTGACAACGTTAAGGTTGTTACAGATCTCGAAGTTGAGTATATTACAGCAGTAGGTAACGGCTACGAAGGCTGGCTCAACGGTGTAGCATGGGGTGTTGATGCTGCTTCAAACAAGATGGATAAGATTGCTGATAAAGTTTATAAGATTTCTTATACAAATGTAGTATCATCAGACAGCTATGAATTTAAGTTTGCTGCAAACGGTTCATGGGCTGCTAGCTGGGGTCTTCCGGCAGAAGAGAACGGTGCTCCTGTTGGCGAAAACTATGCTCTTACATACAACGGTGAGAATATGGTTCTCGATACAGTAGCTCTTGGTTATGAAGAGGGTACACCCTTAGATGTAACACTTACACTTGACCTTACAAACTTTGACTATCCTTCAAAGCAGGGTGCAAAGGCATTTATTCAGGTTACACCTCAGGCTCCTTCTGACGAAGCTACAATCACAGCTTCTTCAAACATCTGCCAGGCTAACGGCACAGGCACATACAAGGTTGGCGACAAGGTATCTGTTTACTATGTTCTCGATACTAAGGACGCTCAGGTAGAGGAAGTTCAGTGGAATCTCTCATTCGACAAGGATGCACTTGAACTCAACTCACTTACAATGCCTGCAATCAATGATGGCCTTGTCAACACTGACAACTATTCAGGTAACGCTTCAAGTCTTTCACTTTACGACTTTGCCGGCGGTAAGAAGCTCGTTGAGGCTACATTTACTGTAAAGGCAGCAGGTGAAACAGAAGTAAACCTTAATGTTGTTGATCTTACACTTGCTAAGCTCAACGCTGATACAGGTCGTGCAGATGAAGAATCAGAGTACGAGGCAGTTGTTAACAGCGACATTGCTAATGATATCTTTGATAACATTAACTCAGAGGCTAAGGTAGAAGCTTATGTTGAGCCTGCTACAACAGAGCCTGCAACAACAGAGCCTACAACAACAGAGCCTGAAACAACAGAGCCTACAACAGTAGCTCCTGAAACAACAGAGCCTACAACAG